>Ga0123354_10016497_pt1 | contig 11578 bp, 8 predicted proteins | sample TergutLab28metaG_2_FD_97872 | JGI IMG/M metagenome (GOLD analysis project Ga0123354, IMG submission 97872) | Labiotermes labralis P4 segment gut microbial communities from Petit-Saut dam, French Guiana - Lab288 P4 | ecosystem: Host-associated > Arthropoda: Insects > Digestive system > Gut ... | reverse complement strand
GAGGCTGAGTGGACCCCGTTCCAGACCCACTACTACTCAGAAAATCTGGTAGCGCCGGGGATCGAACCCGGGACCTCTGTATCTGTAGCCAGAAACTCTGACCACTAGACCACAGAGGCCGTCATCTAGTATTGCTAGATGAGCGAAATCAAATGAGGTCACGATGGACTGGGCATGCAGCTTGGACGGAAAAGCGTATAGAACTTTGGTGGAGAATCCTCTGAGAGAGACACCACTTCGAACTTCGAGAAGGTTGTGACAAGAGGATTAAAAAACCGTCCAGCTGCAGCCAAGTTGTTCCATGCGGACGGACACGACGAATATTCGCCTAAAAACTCATCCACGACTGCGTACCGCTCTTAGGAGAATCTATAAACCACATTTTATGATAAAGTCTTTTAGCAGACTATTTAAATGTGCTGTAGCCACTGCAAGGTCATGTGACGTCAATTGAGATGAAAGAATGATTATGTAGACAATGACGTGGAAAACATAATGATTGAAAAACTGGTCATGGTCTACGCCAATGCTTCGTCATGGCATTCTCTTGAGACGCCAAGACAGGCACTCAAACAACACCTCATCTGAGATTCGAAACAGAAACTTCCTATACGCAAGCCTGACTGTCGCAATGACTCTCACGATGTGTTGGAAAAACAACACTGCCTACAGTGGTTTAATTTAATATATGACACGTTGCAAACTTGAGGCTCTTCATGAAATCAGACCGTTCTGAATTCTGACAGGCACAAACAGGCCTATTGTCGTTCCATCCTGAATGTAAGATTCACTCCTTAGGAATCAAACACGGTGAAACCCGTGTGAAAAATGTCACACACGACAAGCAAGTAATAATCATAATTACATCACTGCTGCTAGGGCAATTAGTGAAGTAGGGATTGTATTCCAATAAGACTCAGTAGTTTCCATCCCTTTTTCTCTCTCACGTTTTCTTTATCTCGTGTCAGCCATGAGCCGGATTATTGCAGTGTGCCGGTATGCGTCAGTCGTACCGCGACTAGGCCACGGGCTGAACATCCGAGGAATGGAAATTCCATTGCCGGCAGCGACAAAAGAATTTTCTTTTTCCCCGTGTCCAGACCGGTTCTGGGGTCTGAGTTGTCTGCTACCAGTGGGTAACGGATGGTCATTTCTTGGGGGTAAAAGAGACGGGGCGTGAAGCTAACCATTCGGCTTCATCTACTGCAAAAGTCAAGAATTGGTAGAGTCATACCTCCTCCATTTTCCCATACATCTTAATGATCAGGTACAAGCCCAGGGGCTTTGTTTTTAACTGTCTTCTCCGAAGTGTGAATTTCAAAATCTGCGAATATCATCTGACCACAGAACGACGCTGACCTGATTCCGGCTGCTTGATGGACCGTCTCCTCACGGCAAATCTCCTGTCCACGCTACGGAGGCATACAGAGGGAGCAGTACAGTTATATTCTCTTTTAACCTTGGTACTACATTGAGTAGTAACTTTACGCCCCGGCCGCTTTAACCCCGCGGAAAGAACCCTGGGACCGGTACCGATCGAATAGGATGCTGGGAGGACGCCACAACCTGTCTTTACGGTTTCCGGTTAAACCTCTTCCCCCACTCCTCGACCACTATATTTACGGTCCCTGGACAAGAGAATGCTCCAGTACTTCGCAGTTGGTCTACGGATCGTACTCAGCAATCGAAATAGAGCTGTCAATACGGCTTCTCTGTTAACAATCACATCAACACAACCTCACGTGGCAGCCTATGGTTTTGAATTCGCCAGGTACCCCATTCAAAACGGGCACGGTTACCGGTTATCCTAACAGACGCTTTTTCATGGCTTTCCTCAGTCCCTCCAGGCAAAAATCGGGAGAGGATAGCCATCTTGAACCGTCACTTGAGCTCCTCTAGTGTCTTCGGAAAATCATTTACCTTAACAACTAACTGCCCGTTCACAAGAAGCGGCTAACTTGCAAGTTCACTTGCAGTCAATGACGCAGCTCTGTGCAACTATTCGCACTCCCAGTACATTTCCGCTACGTAAAATTGAACAGGAAAATACTTCATACTTCTCCTCCATATCAAAATCCGCATGCAACGAAATCATTCACTTCCTACAGCATACAGAACGTCACGTCACAGCACCCTACCTAGCAGCATATAATTATCACACACCGGGTTAAATGATAATTACATCAAGCGTGTGTAACTTACAGATACAATAACAGTTCTGACAGTCGCGTAAACATGATAACGTTGTGTGAAACTTCGCTTCTACAGCTTTTAACCTACAAAAGCAATTCAGCCTATGCCCATGACACAAACAGACCGGGTATCCCAACAAGCAACATGTGTCAACGGCACGTACACATATGCACATTACAAGCACGTTGGATGACATTTGTCTCACTTACCGTGTCCTGGAATACCTGGCGTGGAGTCCTGCGCACTCCGTTCATCATCCTTCTGCTTCTTACACACGATTTTTGAACCTAAATCCACCGCACAACGCGTTAGCTCAAACACACAACACAAGTCCAATTCCTCACAACCACCGCGCTTCTCTACTCGCCGCCATACCCACAGCAACAGGTGACCACTACTACCAACTTGACAGACATGAATTCCACCAGCAAATATTTCGCGTTTAGTTAGCAGTTAGTGATACTATGATACACGCGAGATCGTACACGTAGGTAGACGAGTAAGTCCGCAAACATGGTATGGGTCAATAAAACCAGTCATAAATAACGGTAACACATAGGTACTACATCGACTGGCTTTGCTGTCATTACAACTCCCGACATTCTGCTGATCGGTTTCTTCAGCAGAAGATTTGTACCTGCGTAAAAATAATAACGGCAGAAAACTGCACAGAACGGATCTGTAAAATTTTGCTGTCCATTTTGTTAACTTATAATACTAACTTGGCGTTTTGCGACATATGTGCATATGAGCAGTTTGAGTAAACGTACCTAGATGTAAATGTTCTACATTTGTTTGTTCTGAGCCATAGAATCGGAAGTCAGCTGAACATTTAACGGGAAAATACAAGTCCATTAATCCACTATCATAAGGATCCTGACATTATCTAGCCAACATCGTTGTCCATTTCCTGTCGTCTGCCTTATCGCATGGAACTTTGCCAACACAGCGATGCAACAGGTGTCGTACTGTCCAGCTTCTGGTCTTACCCTCTTCCTTCAACAGTGATCGCAGTCCGGACCCATACTTCTACACTTGTTCGTGGTTATGCCCCCAAATCAGGGGAATATGTCGGTAATCGCTTCACTCCGAAACGACAACAGTAGATTTCGGACGTTACTTATCATGGATATGAGTGTTTAAAATAGCCAGTTGAGTACTGTGATTTCCCGCACAACGCACTTTGTTCAACCAACAGAAACTGCGCTGATCGAAGCACATTTTCTCACAAGAATAGCATTACCGAGGTACAGAACAGTACTGCAAAACGACAAATGCAGATAGTATTTTTATCGCCGGACTGAGTACCCTGCGGCACCATCGGTTGTGGACAACGACGTCTTACTCTCTACGCCTGAGAGTCCGACGAAATAAAAGTAGTGTAGATTTTTAATAGGTAAGAAATATAGATGAGAGTGCTTACTGTTACATTATAAAACAAACAGTATAAGAAAAAGTAGATCTTCAACAAATAACTTATGCGCACTTTTGACCGAGCTGAACTTCAGTTAAGCGCTTCAGAACGTATAATTTGGCTTGCAATGCCCTCTATCTTTTCTTGGCGCTGGTAATATTAGCTTTGATTAAACTCTTGGAGCGCATGATGCTTTGTGTACTAAATTCAATAAGGAACACATCGGAAGAGGGTTTTTTCGAGGTTAGACATTCCTTTGTGCTATGTTATAATTATTATGTAAATTAATAATCAGTGCAACTAAGTATATATAGTTTAATGCCTGAGACAGCTTTGACTGAAGATGTGTGCATTACAATTAAGCATTTTCCTTTTCATGTTCTTATATTAGTAAATGGTTCAAGCTTGACTAGCAATGGCAGTTTTGAGGTTATATTTCCGGTTGTGCTATGTATAACTCTCATGCAAATTAAGTCAACACGACTAAGTGCACGATACTTAGTTGTGTTGGCTGCTAATTTACATAATTAACGGAACAGGAACCTAGGCGTAGATGGGTGGATAATATTAGGATGGATCTCCAGGAGGTGGGATGTGGGTATGTGGACTGGATTGGGTTGGCCCAGGATAAGAACAGGTGGCTGACGCTTGTGAGTACGGTAATGAACCTTCGGGTTCCGTGAAATGTGGGGAATTTCTTGACTAGCTGCAAACCAGTTAGCGTCTCAAGGACTCTGCACCATGGAGTAAGTAAGTAAGTAACGGAACAGGATTGTCTGCCCAGCCACTTTACCCTTGGGGAACAGTCGCCGGACCCATTGAATGGACGGTTAGGTGACCCCAGTCCAGGTCTGGACGTTTTGAAGAAATGATTTCCTACGCCCTCTCCGGGAATCGAACCATGACTAATCAGTCGCCGAGCCCGTAGAATACCTGGAACTAAATCTGAATTTCTGAAACCTCTGTATAGCGGAAGTGTACTTTTTGTGAGCAAAAGTGAAATAAAACTTTTGTTACACGAGTTTCAATAAAAAAAATATTTACAGGCAATTTTGGAGGATTATCATCGGCGATTTACACGGAAATAAACCCAGCGTTGATTACGCACAAAGATGGGGAGGTACACAGAAACAAGCATTTAAATATTATCAAAGTCACATTTACCAGTTCCACTATAACAGAGATGTGCTTGCAGAACCCCTAAAGTTGCCTGTGGAACCCCAGCACTCGGCAGAACACAGTCTGAATACCACTGTAATTTGCATAGGCACAATCGAACAAGACTTCCAGTACCAATAAAACACATCTGTTCACTACACACACACTCAGTGCTGGCTGCGGCAGTAACAATGCCTTGCAATATGCAAGAATTCACCAGGTGCCTGCCGCCACAATACCTGATATAAAATTTCATGAGATCACTTTCAGGGACAGCTTAACAATCGGGTCCATTTAGTATGTGCAAGAACATGAGAGATGCAGACACAATTTTGTTTGGAACTTCCAAGAGGAAGAGATCACATAGGAACAACACTGAACTTGGAAAGGACAGGGTGTGAAGATGGACACTAAAGCGGGTTCAGATCCAGTGATAGGCCTATATCTTACAACATATGGTCTCATGAAAGCATGTTATTTGCCCTTGTAACTGCTGACATTTCAAAGAAGGTCCTGCATTACTGAGTTAGGAAGTCACCTCTGACAGCAATGTTAGAAAAATCCAGCCACTGACCAATCTTTATCAACAGATTTGACTGGCTACTTTCTACCAACAAAGGTATAAACATAAATTTAGATTTTATTAGTATAAAATATATAAGATTCAAGGTTCTCCCAGCCTCAATACGAATGCATCAGGCTACTAAGAAACACTGATACCTATCTACCTAACTACACATGTCCCAGATGAGTGTAACTAAAATGTGTCTGTTCTACTGTCACCACTAAATTTATACGAAGAAACTGGAGTGGATATTTACATATGGGGGAGTAAATGCTGTGTGAAGCATTACAAAATGAAATTATCAACTTGTTTCTCAATGGTTTTAATGTACAACCCCATTTTGTAACAGAAGATTAACTTTTGGTATGACAGGAGAACATACAAAAGCACTTAGTCACAAAAAACTATCAGTTATCTCCATTTTAATCATTCTAAAAATTAACGACAATTACATCCACTCAAATCATGGGATTAGCAATGAAACAAAACTGCCACCTATGTACATTTCATTTAAGTTTTCACACATAAAACTATGGTAACTGTTAAACCCATCATGTTCTAGCAATTTCAGTCCTATGGCAAGAAAACCCCAGAATTCACACCACACAATGGCATGATCTCCAAAACTGCAAGTATTTGGAGACACAGTGACTGGGATGGAGCCATGCAGATGATGTGCAGTAAAAGACAAGGTGATCAGAGAGAGGTGGGACACGTAGTAAGTAGGAAGGCACATAATGTCAAAGACATTATTTCTCAGTGTTAATGTAGCATTAAGCTTGCTCCTGCACTTCAGTGTTTGTCAGTCTTGGTGGTTTACCTTCTTCCAACTAGTAAGACAAAACACAGTCTGAAATCAGCAACTCTACATCTTACCACACTTTACAGTGAGTATTCCCAAAGTTAAAAGTGGGGGGGGGGGAAGAATGAATAAGTCTGGAAATAAATTATTAATTCCCTCAGTTCTCTCAGGACTGTGACACACACACACACACACTCTCTCTCTCTCTCCAAATAAAATGAAAACATTAAAATGTTGTTGGTATTTCTTTTATATGCATTCTGTGATATGCATCCTAACAGCTCAACATGATCAGACTGGGAGCAAGTTTAAATTCACAAATATGGGGACACAGCATGCACCATGATGACAGGTTTATTTGAAGTTACAATCAACACAACCACACTACAAAAACAATGTCATATTGTCTATCACTTTCACATACCACTTCAGACTCACTATCAAAATTATACGCCGAGCAGTAAATGTTAAATTCTTTCATACAAAACAGAAAATTCCTGAATGTGGACAGTATTCACAACTGTATGAGAAACATACAAATTCAAACTTGGCCTGAGCAGAACCTAGCATAATTACTGCCATACTCACAAAACTAAGCTGTGTATTCAAGAACTGGACAAGGCAACTTGTCCAGTGTGAAGTGACACTGCATACTCATGGCATATCACCAAACTGCCATACATGACCAGCAGAAATGTGTGCAAAGCCTCAATATTCCAGTTCCTAAGTTCTACAAGGTGGCTTGCCTATGAAAATGAAATTATGGAGCTTCACAGTTCATCAATCCACAAGCACTATACTTATCAGTGTCTGAAACAGGTGTGTGGTTAAGAGTAGGTCAGTACACAGGATATAATGTGACTAATACACTTGGCACTGGCCCAATTAAATGATCAGTACCAATAAATGAAGGTGACATGGGGACAGTCATGTAAAAGATTTACTCTACATTACATATCCTACCTCACTGGCTGCCTGACAACTACACGTTACTAGAAAAGTCAATAAAATGTAATTACAATAGAGTTAAAATGAGACAGGAATGGTGCAACATGTATGCAGTTTATGTTGTGGCTCCGATCAATGTATAATTTTACTATATAATGAACAGACATTCCTCTCATTTAACAAAGGTGTTGAGACTGGTACAATAGTGATGGCAGGTTTTCTTTGCCCAGATGTCTGAAGGCCTGCATTTCATTACTCTTGTAATGGGAAAATTGATAAGACCAAGTTTTCATTATTAAATCCTCCATAAGAATCATGATTCCAATTGCATGGTGAGCTGTGGTCAATGCACATGGCAAATATGTAAGCAACATCACTGAGGCTACTGTTGTGGGTAAATATGATACCATCACTTTAGACTGACTGAACAAAATCTCTCACTTTGATTACATACACGTGGGAAAATGTTTGGGAAGCAAAGTAATGAGCAGAGAATAAAACTCATATTTCAGAAGGGCTAAGGTACAAGACATTACCTGTTAATTGGCAAACAGGACAATACTGTCCCACTAAATATATGACCTTTTCTTCCAAACAGGAAAATACAGCCCCACAGTGGGCATTTAAATTGAATATAGTGCTCCGAAGCACCAGAAAAACTGGCATTTAAAAGTGTGTATGCTAAATGTTAAAATTAAATTGTTCATATTCATGCACTGATGTCACTATTTTATATTTAACAGTCAGTATAACTAACTTGTTAATACTAGGCTTATTCAGAAAGTAAGTACCGTTTCGCTGTAAAAAAACAATCGAGTATGGTTTCGTATAAAATTTTACTGTTATCAGATTCTACATTCTTCAAACTATTTTTCCACATATTCGCCGCAATTATTGAGGCACTTTTCATAGCGGGGTACAAGTTTTTGTATACCCTCCTCATATAATGCGGCCGCCTGCGACCCAAATGACTACCGACTTCATAGAGTCCTTGAAATCTGAGGAAAGAAAAGGGACAGATCAGAAATTGTGAAAAGTCTGTCGTCATGCACTCTTTTGTTGACCTTACGCACCAAATCATCATTCACCAAAGACGGACGCCCACTTCGCGCCTCATCATGCACGTTCTCTCGTCCTTCGTTGAACATCCGAACCCATTTCCTAACCATGCCATCACTCATCGCATTGTCACCATACACTTGACAGATCTGGCGATGAATCTCACTTGGTAGCACATTCCTAGCGTTCAAAAAAGGAATTACAGACCGTATTTCACAGCGGCCCCTTCAATTGTTTTAAACATGTTTAATGCACAGGAACAAACATAAACATAATACAAATTTCACGAAATGGCGTCTGTGGCTTCGGAAGTCACTGCACATGCGCAAAGTGACAGTCTCGTGGATGCATGAGAGATATGCGCAGATGGTACTTACTTTCCGAATAACCTACATACGTGTTGACTTCCAGATATTTACATTTGGACATGCAGCCTGTTGACCCTGCTCATGAAATGTATCAGTACTCCCTGAGGATGGCCCCTTGAGGGCTGAAACATGTAGGAGTGTGACAGTGTGAATAAAGTGTTATTAACATATACTAGTGCATTAGTGGGATATTTAAGTAAAATAAATGGGAACAGTCTCATTACATGCTAAGGAAAAGAAAACAAAAAAGGTACAATGAAAAATCCCCTTGTTCTAGCAAAGAATGCAGAACACCAAATTTAACTGCCATATTTATAAAGTAGTCAACATTAGGAGTAACATTTTATTATCATTTTTAAATGTCACCACTCTTCTGCAAGCATCGAAACAAACGAATTAATGTCAACAGTATCGATACATGTAGCCATATAACACACCTGCAGTCTGCCACATTACAAAGCACATTTTCAACAATCGCATCTCTTAGGAAGCATAATTATGTGGAACAACTACATAGAGTTCTAAATCAAATCCACCCCACCTGAACCTTATTACTGCATGGGAAAACTAAGCTCAACAAACTGACATTACATGTGTCTGTGTACAGCTACAAAAATTTCCGGTTAGTTCTCTTTGAAAAGTAATTCACAGGAAACTCACACATACAGATTCTGAAAGAAGCACTTCCTCATACATAAATAAAAAAGTACTGTGTATTATGTCACTGTGTTCAGTAACACACACACTACAGAACTCCAACTACACTACTTTCTGGAAAACTATGAAGTAAAATAGTTTTCCCGAATCTATTAAAAATGTGATGTTCCCTAATACATACCTACAGTATATGTCACAACATTCTGAAATAAAAATTTTAAATCTATCTGTAATCATTGTACTTTTATTGTCAAATTTTCCAAACTGAAGTTTAGTTAGTCTGGTATGATATGTAGGTCCTCACATTCATAAATCTTCTTCCTCAGTCACTTTCAGTCAGGATTTGTGCCTTCATACAGCATGAAACTGTTTTGATACTTACACTGTGCAGTCTGAATGCAGCTACAGGCATATAATAGTGCTCCTTAAAGAATGAAACTTTACTCAGGAAATCATTTACAAATTGTAATGTATTATATGTAGGTAGATGTAATGTTGCTTATATTGATCACTCCAATGCAACAGAATGTATGACATCAGCACTCCTAGCGACTGCCCCCAACAACTAACTGACACTTCCTGTGTGGATAAAGTGATCTCCCACATGCTTGCATCTAGTCTTTTAATTGCAATCCTTGTGGGGGCAAAAATCACCTGCATCTGGTTTTTCGATGTCACCACTGTGGGCATGATGAAGTAACACTGCCTTAATATATTGGAATCAACATTTATGTTTCCTTTACAAAGCAGCTGATTAGAAAACCACATCACACAAATGATGGATGCAAGGAATTTATCAATGAGATAAGTCATTTGGGATCAATGAAAATGACTGTCACAGGAGGAAAAAAATCTTTTAACAGTGAAGAACAATATATGTAGTTTCACTGAACTTGCTTCATCTTGCTGTATCTGTTTCTTTATTGTCATCCTTGTACGTAAAATGTCATCTCTCAATCACCTGCTTTTATCAGTTTCCTTTCAACCCTCACAAGCAAAAAGACATGGCAGCTCTACATCAAAGCCTTAAATTCAATGCAGGATATAAACTACAGACTATGCTAACATAAGGAAATTCAACCACACAATGCAATTTAAGATTCTGTGTAAAATGTAATTAATGATGGCAGCAGTAATGTGGCGCTGAAATGTGTGTTACATGCATGCATGTCCATGAAATCATGATGCTTCTGCTGCTGCACACACTACATGGACACGACAATAACTAACACGATTTCAAGAGATCAGTATCACTCGCTAGAAGACAATATGAAGATGTAACTGATTTTCAGGTATGTTTCTACCTGTTGTCCACTTTCAAATCACTTTCCACTACTCTTCACCATATTTTAACAGAACTTTTTTTTTTGGTAGTACTTTTCGTGACCTAATAGAAAATCATTAATAAAAGCCTACGTCTCTGAGGAAACAGAAAACAGATTTCAGGAATGTTTCTGAACAGTTGTGATAACTTCACTGTACTGTCAGAGTACACACACTGTCATCTGCACACATGGGTTTGGTTGCATCATTTGCTGCCTTCACTGCCCCCTCGCTCACTACGTTTCATTGACTTGAGAGCGCGCTCTCGCAACCTCCTTTCCAATTCTTCAGTATTTTCTGCTTCACTTGCTTCAGAGTCCTATAACAGGAAAAACAAACTCTTGCCTGGAACCATATTTAATGCCAGAGCATGGTGGAAATACACACGTACATAACTCAGCTGAGAACATTTACCAGACCCAATACCCATTCCAGCTGTCTCTCTACTTATCTACAAGCTATTCCCTTAGAACATTATGCAGGCAGAAATATAGGGAGGAGGAGGAGGAAGAGGGGGAAAAAGCAAGTGTGAGAAGAAAAGAAAATGCCTGCAAAAACTATTATAACTAACTAAACTAACTACATTAAACACAATGATCCTTGTGAACCTAACAGTTTCCCAGTTGAAGAATAAGAGACCAATTTGATGTCACTAGTTATTAAGTTTTATTTCACTTCTATGCTCAACATGTTCTGGACATTAACCTTTTGGCGCCGGAATTATTTTTTTTTAATTTTAGCACAACCTGTATATAAAATGTGAATAATGCAGGAACCAAATACGTTAGAATTATGAAACAAACTGCATTTTGAAGAGAAAAAAAACGGAGAGTATATGCCATTTTAAAATATTCAGTGCTTATATTTGTTGAATAAATATATAAAATGCAACTTTAGAGGTTAGTGGTGCGGTGCGACAGTTATAGTTGACATTAGGCGTCAAAAGGTTAATACATCCATAATCAGGAGCCTGTGATTTTTCTATTGTATCACCACATTGGTCTTGTGTTCTCATTTTGACGTGTGTTGGGAGTTTCAGTGTGGCTGGGTTGGGGTGGTATCCATGTAGCAGGCTGAAGCCTGCTACATGG
>Ga0123354_10016496_pt1 | contig 11578 bp, 11 predicted proteins | sample TergutLab28metaG_2_FD_97872 | JGI IMG/M metagenome (GOLD analysis project Ga0123354, IMG submission 97872) | Labiotermes labralis P4 segment gut microbial communities from Petit-Saut dam, French Guiana - Lab288 P4 | ecosystem: Host-associated > Arthropoda: Insects > Digestive system > Gut ... | reverse complement strand
GGGACCCGTTGCGCTGACCACGTGACACCCCTCTATCCGCAAAAGTTGGCACTAACTTCGCCGACCGGCGGCGGCCGCTCTGTCGGTATAGTTCGCGTGCGGACTAAGGCCACGGAGTTAAAAAATGGTTAATTTTATAAGCCTGAGGACGACCCCAAGGGGGTTGAAACATGTAGCTACATTAATTGTTTACAACTTAACTTTACATCACATTGAAATGTAGGACGGACAATAAACAATATTGTTACTTTAGCACAACGGGATGGATAATCCACAATTTACCTATACTCATATACAATAAAAAGTATATTTTCCGGAATTACTAGTTGTTATGAAATTGAGATTTGATCTTGAAGAGAACAAAATGAACATAAAATAAGCAACCGAAATGAGATTTAGAAATCGGAAGTGCGCAGATTCTAAGTTTTAAAGTTGAGCCCACAAAGTTTAGGTTTTGTCAGCGGTTTAAATTTTCATAGAATCCGAAGGTGCAATACCGTATTCATTAAATCCTAAATTTGGATCCTGTTGCGAGCCAACTGCGACAAATTATATAGAGTAATTGTTATTTCAAATTAAATAACCCTCTTTGTTTCGAAATGCTGAGTTAGTGAACATTATAGTGTGGACGCTTAAAGTTACGTCAGCCTTTGCCCTTTGAAGATCTGAACAGCGATTTCATTGTGGAGTTCACTTATAATTGGGTATTCCTACAAACTTAATGCTTTTAAACGCAGCGGTAACTGTATTTACCACCCGCGTTTACATTTACACTCTGTAGGCCTATTTTCTGTACAGAGCGTATTTATGTTGTTCGTATGATTGTCACGATAAACAGTGATTACTTTCGAAAACAAAATGGAAGGCTCTTTTTGTAACGGGCAGCGTTTTGCGTGAAACAGGAACTGAAATTTAAATATTATTTAGAGGGACTTTGTACTTCAAAGGTCGTGTGCACCTGTGTAGGGTTAGCAGTTTAGAAACCGCACGTTAATCTACAATGTGTCACTGTTGGGAGCCCTCTGTGACGCATTATCCCAATGCTCATCAGACACACCACAGAAGCAATGTACGGTATTCGAACCCAGATATATATGTCGGCATATACCAACTGTAACAAATAGCTTTCACTCTCACTGAAAGTGGAATGAGAGTGAGTGAGACAGAGAGAGAGACAGAATATAATAGTTGGATGCTATATGGGCCCCAAGAGGAGCAAGAGGTGGCATTAGCAGACGCTCCCCCCCCTCCCCTCCCCCCACACCTGCTGCCATGACCTTAATTCAGTCAACACATTAAAATCTTATTACGATCACATTAGCCGGGGTCCTACCGTACGGTTCACCTCTACAAGCAAACATTCGTTACGCGTGGAAAAAACAGTAAAAAATGTGACTCTAAACCAGCACTAACCCTGATTTCCATTAAGTCATTACGCGTTCCGAAAACAGCTGGGGTTTTATGGCTCAAGTCACGGAAACTTTGTTAAAGAGATTGTAATGGAGATGAAAAAAGTTCTGAAGTTTTATAAAGGACAAGTTGTTAGGAATTGTGGATATAAACTTAGTATTTATTCTTATTTGGATCTCCATTAATCGGCTCAAGCGTCTTCCGATTACATAACAAACATTTTATAATCTCTGTGACCTTTGGGGTTTAGAGTCTGATATTTCCCGTTTCCTTAATGTCGGTTAAGCGTCTTTATTTATGAAGTTCCTATATTTATAGTTATTACATAAATAAACTGCCTTGATGTTTGGATCTGAAACTGCTTGAATTTTTGTTCACTTATTATAATGACCAACAGATGCACAATCATCTCGCAAAACATCACACTCCTACGTGCTTCGACACTATCGTATCATCCTCAGGGAACGTGTAACCAAAACCCTGTCAAGTTGCACAGATATTTTAAATGCCGCTGTTGGTAATACAGTTTATAATTAAAATGTTTCATATCTGAATTATAAAACGCCGGTCCCAGTGGCCGCGCGGTCTAAGGCGTAGGTCTGCGGCCGCTCGCCTGCTGAGATTGTGGGTTCGAATCTCACCGGGGGCATAGATGTATGTCTGTTGTGAGTGTTGTGTGTTGTCAGGTAGAGGTCTTTGCCTCGGGCTGATCACTCGTCCAGAGGAGTCCTACCGACTGTGGTGCGTCACTGTGTGTGATCTAGAAACCTCGTGAATGAGGAGACCATGGCCGAAATATGTCCGCCATTTTACTTGAAGACATAAGTACCCGTTATTTTTTCAGGAGAAACTGAATAGCCATACAAGTGCTCACTGTGAGTGAAATTAAACAATGCACTTAGGACAGCCGAGGAGGTATACACATTACGCGAACGGGCCACAATGTTCCCTTACACATTATATATATATATATATATATATATATATATGAGGACTGCGGTGGCACAGTGGTTAAGGTGCTCTGCTACAATTCTGAAGGTCGCTGGTTCGATCCCAGCTAGTGTCATTGGATTATTCATTGACCTAAAATCCTTCCGATCGCAATATGGTCCTGAGGTCGACTCAGCCTCCAACAGAAATGAGTACCAGGAGCATTTCCTGGGGGTAAGGGCGGCCGGTGCGTAAGGCTGACAACCTTACCACCATCTTGTGCCGTTGTCACGAAATCTGGGAACCTTAACTTCCTGGAACCTTCTGGGCCTGTCCAGGCCTGTAATGGGATTGCAAAAAAATATATATATAAAATATCATCTCCTTATTTTTGCTATCTTCCCCAAATTTGTAGAACTCAGTGCTTATTTAAAGGTCTTTGATAATTTTAACACTCTGACAGCGGAAGCAGGAGTCTTAACAGCACGAATAACAAAGGTAGTCAATAAACCAACGTCTAGCCGTTTTAAATCAGCTCACACGACTCTAATATATTTCCCTAAGAAATATATTAATATTATCCTCGCATTTACTTCTTCGTCTTCAAAGTGCCTCTGATGAGGAACAAACGACATTTATATGTACATTTCTTTTATACTTCTACTCCAGCCATATGCCCATCCAATGTTAACTTCCTAGAGGTAATTTCACAACTCTATCAATAATAGTTGACCTGCATAAAGCACGATTTCTTTTTTTATTTATGTAACATTCTGAAGAACCCGCTTGCTTAGCCTCCGTAAGTTTAAACATTTTTTAATGTCCACATTTAAAGTTCTGTAATTTATGTTCTTTCACATAACACGTGCATTACATGGCTGAACTGAATTCCAGCTACATTACGGAAAACAGAGTGATTTGTTTTTTTTTGGCTAAAATCTTGAGGGTATTAGCCAATACAGGAAGTAGAATCTGCTTCTCGCAACCTATTATTTTGCTGCTAGCTGTGAAAGGATTCGGACCTCATTCGTTTTGGTATTATGGCAATAACGTGCAAGCTTATCTACTGCAGCTTTCATTGTGTAATATACTCTTGTAATCTGATGGGACCGTAAAATACGAAAACAGAGAAAAGAGTACAGGATTAAAACCGACTCGATGTTATTCATCAGGCCAGTACGAGGAATAATTTTATACAAATGAAAACACTGACGATATTGTGTGGAAATATAAATCCAGCTTATGTGACAGAGACAGCATGAAAACCAAGTTTGTAAATATTATCGAACATCCGGGTAATTAGTGGACAGTTCTAATCATACCGCTTCGAGATCAAAACCTCAGGACTGTCATTGAATTCCATTTATCTTTTATCTCTGCAGTTTTCCACTCCTCTCAGTCCTCTGGTTGGTTGATAGGCGATCATAAAGTTTTGTATTTATTTTGCGTGAAGTTATGTACGCCGAACGTTTTAACGTATCAAAATTCTACTCCGGAAGAAATTAAGAGCAGATTGAAGTCACGGAATGCTTGCTATTATTCGCTGCAGAACTTTTTTCTTTCAGTTTGCTATCTAAAAATAGAAATATTAAAATATAGAGAAATACAATTTTGCTTGTTTTTTTGTGGGTGTGAAACTTGGTCGCTCACAGTGAGGGAGGAACATAGGCTGAGGGTGTTAGAGAACAGGATGTTAGTGAGAATATTTTGGCCTAAAGGGGACAAGGTAACAGGGGAGTGGAAAAACTGCATAAGAGGAACTGAATGATCTGTGCTCCTCACCCATTGTTGTTCGGATGATCAGATCGAGAAGAATGAGATGGGTAGGACTTTAGCACGTATTGGGAAGAGGAAAGGTGTATACAGGGTTTTGGTAGGAAAACCTGAAGGAAAGAGACCACTTGGAAGACCCAGGTCTATATGGGAATATAATATTAAAATGGATCTTGAGGAAGTGGGATGTGGGTATATGGATTGGATCGATCTGGGCCAGTATAGGGAAAGGTGGCAGACACTCGTGAATGCGGTAATGTAAATTCTGGTTCCATAAAATGCGGGGAATTTCTTGACTAGCTGAAAACCGGTTAGCTTCCTTAGAAGGGCTCTGTTCCATAGGATAACTAAGTATGTATTTATGCCGATCAGTGCTTAGTTGATTGTCAGCGTCTTAATGCAGAAAGCATGCACTCTCCGCAGTTATGTCGACCCTCCTCATCGAACGTCGTGGTCAAATGAGTAGCATGTTTTGGAGCATGTCGGCTCACATTTCGGTACTGAGGCCATCTGCCCTGTATGGTACGATACCTTTGTCATTCCTCACAAGAAAATTTAAAGTTAACACCTCAAATAAAGAAAACATTGTTCTGTCCACATCACTTACAATTTACTAAACATACTAAATACATATTTCATTACGCTACAAGTCGGAAGGTCGCGGGTTCGTTTCCTGATGGGGGTCATTAAATTTTTCATTGACTTGATTGAATCCTGTAGAGGGCTGTACAGGGATAGCTTTACACATTTATTTTGTCATTCGACAGCACAGGTATGCACTCTGAGCTGCTGAACGCGCCGGTATATAAGAGAAGAATAAGCGAACACAATATATTGCGACACACATAGTCGTGAGCTGGTGGTCAAGGCCGGTCTCAAAAAGATGCGTAGAATATCTGGGTAAGATGAGCAGAACATGTGTCTGATAATCAAACTGGATGTCTTCTGGATATGAGACAGAATCACTTGTGTTTAGCCAACGAACTGCATGTCTGAACCGAACTATGTCCAAACACACCGTGTAGAATAAACTTGGCCTCTGTAATCTACTCTTATTGCAAGAAGCATATGAATATTCGAAGATTGCTGGAAAAATTTTAGAAATATTTGTGGGTAGTAAGATAGTTTAACAGCCTACATATCATCAAAATTGGTGTAAAAGTGTCAAATAAACGTGACTTGAAGTATACTTCTATGGGCAAAACACGACCTTGTTTCATATCTCCGCGAAGTAATAATCTATTTGACACTTTTATATCGTTCCACGAACTGAAACTGGATGGAGGTGGGGTTACGTGAGGCACTAAACACAGCACACAGCAGGGCATACTGGCACAGCGGATTATATGGAAAGACGGCTCAGTCTAGCAGCAGAGCGCGAGGCGTATTACGACACAAGGAACCCCAGTGATTGATCTTAAGGTTATATCCACAGAGGGGCGCGGTTGTTTGCTTCTTATTCTCGAAGTCATTCCTTAGGTAAGTTCTGTTTATTTCCCACATTTCACAACATGTTGTGTGAAAAGAACTGTTATCATTAAATTAAAAAAGATTAGGAAAGAACGCCGCCCAGAAAAACGGTGGGATTTCTACACCATTACCTGAAAGGTGCAGGATAAATATTCAACCCTGCAAGTATCAAGGTTATAGACCACAAATATCACGGAGTAGTATAATCGCCGGGCTCAAAAACGTAATTCAGTTGTGTAGGACAGCCGTAAGATTTGCACCAAAACCGTATTAACTTTGGGTAAGGAGGATCGTAAATTTCCACCACAATTAATGTGACGGTACAGAAGAATCTTAAAATTAACAAAGTTAGACGGTACAGGACAGAGTGAGGTTCAACACTATCTGTATCAGTATGCTGGTGAACCGCGAATTTCAGCATAAGTAATATCAAGAAGAAGGAAAACCGCCAAGTTCAAAACCACTAAAGAACAGGTGCAGGAGAATCGTGAGGTTCAACATCACTATGTTGAGAAGCATGAGGTTCAAAATTACTATTATAAAAGTGCGGGAAAACTGTAGGGTTCAACATCATTACTTTGAGAATCATGAGGTTCAAAATTACTATTATAAAAGTGCGGGAGAACTGTAGGGTTCAACAACACTACTTTGAGAATCATGAGGTTCAAAATTGCTATTATAAAAGTGCGGGAGAATTGTAGGGTTCAACAACACTACTTTGAGAATCATGAGGTTCAAAATTGCTATTATAAAAGTGCGGGAGAACTGTAGGGTTCAACATCACTACTTTGAGAATAATGAGGTTCAAAATTACTATTACAAAAGTGCGGGAGAACCGTGAGGTTCAACATCACTACTTTGAGAACTGCAAGTTTCAAAATTACTGTTACAAAAGTGCGGTAGAACTGTACGATTTAACATCACTACTTTGAGAATCATGAGATTCAAAATTACTATTATAAAAGTGCGGCAGAACCGTGAGGTTCAACATCACTACTTTGAGAACCGCGAGGTTCAAATTTACTATTATAAAAGTGCGGGAAAACTGTAGGGTTTAACATCACTACTTTGAGAATCATGAGGTTCAAAATTACTATTACAAAAGTGCGGGAGAACCGTGAGGTTCAACATCACTACTTTGAGAATCGTGAAGTTCAAAATTACTATTATAAATTTGCGGGAGAACCGTGAGGTTCAACATCACTACTTTGAGAACAACGAGGCTCAAAATTACTATTATAAAAGTGCGGGAGAACTGTAGGGTGTAATATCAGTACTTTGACAAACTTGAGTTTCGATATTACTACAATAAAATTGCGGGAGAACCGTGAGGGTCAACTTCACTACTATGAGAAACTTGCAATATTAACATTACTACTATGAGAGCGCGGGACTAACGTAATGATCAATATCTTGTTGCCGTCTTCTACAGAGGGATGTAAAGTAAAGAGAAGTGTTAAATTATTTGAAGTACTGTCCGAACGGAATTGGCATTGTTACAAGTAAAGGCTATTTTAAAATCCATGCATTACAATCTATTATCAGATTGCAAGAACATTTTACACACATTTATAAACTCACGGTTCCGTGCATCTTAATTCAATATTAATAAAAATCCGACCAGATGCAACAGTATGCAGATGTTTATTTACTGCAATGTCACTCTACATGTTTCGGGTGTCACAGCACCCATCATCAAGAGTACTAAAAACTGTAACCGCAGCCTCCGGTACAGGTCATAATACTGGTACAGCTACTTCCCTCCAACGTGGCCCAATCGGGACACGTTGGAGGGAAGTAGCTGTACCTGTACCGGAGGCTGCGGTTACAGTTTTTAGTACTCCTGATGATGGGTGCTGTGACACCCGAAACATGTAGAGTGACTTTGCACTAAATAAATATCTGCATACTGTTGCATCTGGTCGGATTTTTGTTAACATTTTGCACACACCTCTGCATCCTATATGATACAGACTCAACATTTTGCTTTCAGAAATAAAGACAAACAGTGGAAAAGGTATTACGAATTTTTGGTTCAATTTCAAGAAGTGTCCTTTGTTTTGATCGGCTTATATTCACAGAGTTTTTTTTTTAAAAACTGGTTGGAATTATCGTTCTGTCACGGTAGCGTGGCATTTCACAATACCACACGACGATTGCAGTCCTCGAGGAAGGGAACTCATGAACGATGTGAGGTGTATGTTGAAGTCGAAACTAAATATTAAAAAAAATTAGCAAAGTAACATTACGCTCAGGAGATACAGCCATTAATCTTGAGTATTTGCTTGCATACATACTGACTGTACAATTGGTCTATATATTTCATCGATGTGCCATATTATCGAGCTGTATAATTCACGCTCCTCATTCTGTAATGTCACAAACTGTTCATGTAATTCAGCTCCATTACCTGCAAATACTTTGCAAGGACCTTATTTTCAGGGAATTGTAATTAAAATTCGTCTCTTACAGTAACAAACCTTGTTTCACGGCCGTACAAAACAGGTGGAAAATTGTTTCTTTGACTCTAAAATATTATCATCATGAATGCAATAGGCACCTGAAGTACTGACCGCAAGTTAAATTGAAAAATGTACTGAAGTTGAGGTTTAGATAATAAATGGAATTGATGGGAATTATACACTATAAATTACACAGAGAATTTTAATACATTTTGAATAGCCCGTGGCGCATAATCAGCGCTTACAGCAACGAAAGATTAGCGTCGAAACGGACTATTTTTCCATATTTGAAATGTCTGCTTATGCGAAGTGGTGTGTTTGACAAAACAATAGAACAAATAAGATTGCGGTCTTGCACGATGTAATGTAGTGTAGAACGATACTAAACTCTGAAGATGGTTGCAACAGGTTCTTTTTTTTTCGAAACCTTAGTAGACTTGTAGAAGACCACAAGGCTTCATATTTCAAAAGACGACACTCTTAATCGCAGGTTCTCAAATTTTTTTCGGAATATTTTAATTCCCAGATATTTATTGTATTTTTTTAATTATCCAGGCCAACAAATGCACAAAATACATATCAACAATATTTTATATATCGTAAGAAATCATACATATTTCAATGCATATGCATCATTTTCAGGGAGTCTTAACTTTGTGCTTTGCTAAAGTTACAGAATTACTAAAATTACAGCTCAATAAAATTTGTGGTTTAAAATGTCCATGTGATCGTTGTTGAATGCTAAAATACTCGTACAATCTGTAAAACGTTAATAATTATAACACATGGAAATTGTTTGTTTGATGGCTGTACATATAATCCGGACAGTCTTGTGGGTGTAACCTCTTTGTTGCTGTTTTCTGTATGTTGGGATGACGAGAACTGAACTGGGAGTACACATAAATAAATAAAAAAAAAAAATAAATAAAAAATAAAAAATTATTGTATTTCTTTACCTAATCGTTTGACAACTTCAAAAAAAAACTTCTACACTGCAAATTCTACCAGGTTCGTTCCCAGGGCTATCCAACTTGATATCTATATACTTTATAAAATATAATGTAAAGCATTGAGCACTCAATCCTCAACACATTGCTGCACTTATTTTCTTTCTTGTGGCCAGCCTGTCGATAAAAATATACAGTTGAAAAATGTAGCTGACTTGAACTATATATACACCCTGGTTTAAGCTAAATATATGGTTGTGTTTGAATTTTTAAGTAACTTTGAACAATGACACCGATGCCGTGTTTCAATGCACCATCCAATCGTCCTACATCCTGAAAATTGAACACCATATTTGATGGACTTCTTTATGCATTCGCCCATAAAGGATGCCTGGATAGCTTAGTCGATATAGTGACGGTTACGGCTTGAACGATAGAGAAAAGATGGTTCGATTTACGACAAAGGCGACGGAATAATCTCTGTTCCAAGACTCCCGACCGGCTCAGAAACCCACCCAGTTTTCTATGCACTGGATATCAGGGGTTTTACGAACGCCAGAAGTAAAGCGGCCAGAGAATGGCGCTTGTCACTCACACCATAAAGTGCCACGACAGAATGATTGGACTATTCGCTTATATACCTTCACAGCATCAAAAGCGACAATTTTACCTTGTACATATCTGAACGAGGGCATGGTGCCGTTGGTTGAGGCACAGCACTGCAAGCCGGAAGGATGCGGGCTCGATTCTCAATTGAGTCACTGAAATATTTTATTGGAAAAATCCTTTCGGTAGGAGTGTGGCCCTGGGGTCGACTCAGCCCCTAACAGAAATGAGTAATAGGAATATTTCGTGGGGAGGAGGGAGGGGGTAAAGGGGGCCGGTGCGTAACGCTGACAGCATATCCACCTTCATGTGCCTACTGTCTTGGAATCTGGGAGCCTCAACGTCCTGGGATTTTCAGCGCCTGTCCACGCTTGTACAGGGTGCTGACTTTATACAGCTGTATTGGTAATAAGAAGAAACATTGGATTACTAGAATAATATAATATACAATTACTAATGTTGTAGCTCACTTCCAGACAACTGAAGCGTTTATTGGATATTGTTATTCTACCAGATTTGGCATTTTTTTAGTACTCGTGCATTTGAAGTTCTAGAATTCCTCGTACACATTGAGTGAAAGCATGATTTTATGTTGCCACGCAAATGATACATTCTATAAACTGAATATATAAAGTATGTACAGTCTGGCCAAGTATGATTTTAACAACCTCAGGAATTTCTTATGAAAGTGATGGAGGAACGTAGGCTGAGGGTGTTTGAGATTAGGATGCTGAGTAGAATATTTGGACCTAAGAGGGACGAGATAACAAGGGGTTGGAGACAGTTACATAATGAGGAGTTGACTGATCTGCACTCCTCACCAAATATTATTCGGGTGATCAAATCAAGAAAAATGAAATTGGCGAGGTATGTAGCACGTATGGAGGCAGGGGAGAGGTGCATACAAGATTTTGGTGGGGAAACTTGAGGGAAAGAGATCACTTGGAAGATTCAGACGTAGGTGGGAAGGTAATATTAAGATGGATCTTCGGCAAGTGGGATGTGGGGGCATGGACTAGATTGATCTGGCTCAGAATAGGGGGCGGGAGGCGGACTCTTGTGAACGCGATAATGAACTTTCGGGTTCCTTAAAATGTGGGGAATTTCTTGACTAGTTGAAAACCGGTTAGCTTCTCAAGAAGGACTCTCGTTCATGGAGTAAGCAAGTACGTATTTCGTACGGAAATTTTAATGGGTTTTAAGCCAGTGAAACAACACTGTTAAAATAAAGCACAAGGAATTCAATTTATTTTTGTAATCTTCAAAATTTATTTTCATTTTATATTTTAAATTCTATCGTAATATTAAAAAAGACTGGCGATTACCAAAAATAACTAGATCATTAATTTACGTAAAGACTCCACCCTGTTTGCTCTCAACTATTTCGCGCCCCTTTCCCAGCTCACAATTTAATAATTCACAAGTGATTTACTAGTCATATTTGCTAGGTGACATCTAAAGTACCAGGGCGACATTAGAGGGGGTAGAGGAGCAGAAGGAGAACACTCTTCGGTTCGATAAACTTATTCCACAGTTAAATAAGCCTCTCCCCCCCTCCCTCCCTCCCTTCCTCCACAGCGTTCAGAACAGCAATCAGATTAGCACTTTTCGTACGGTCCCATATATCATGGAGGGTGAACAGAAGAAGGCATCAGAGTCAGCCTCATAGCGATAGGAAATTCTGCTTAATAAGGACGCAGGAAACTGACAGAATGTAATACCTACTGTGCTGTGTTGGTATTATTGTAAGAAGGTGAAAATGTTTGCGTGCCTGAAATCAAAATTACACAGACTAACAAGGAAGCAGAATTAAAGGCTCATTCAACATATTATTTAAACTTTTAAATCTTAATGGTAGCCTGATCAGGCCACGTTGGAGGAAAGTAGCTGTACCAGTATTATGACCTGTACCGGAGGTTGCGGTTACAGTTTTTAGTACCCCTGATGATGGGTGCTGTGACACCCGAAACATGTAGAGTG
>Ga0123354_10016495_pt1 | contig 11579 bp, 10 predicted proteins | sample TergutLab28metaG_2_FD_97872 | JGI IMG/M metagenome (GOLD analysis project Ga0123354, IMG submission 97872) | Labiotermes labralis P4 segment gut microbial communities from Petit-Saut dam, French Guiana - Lab288 P4 | ecosystem: Host-associated > Arthropoda: Insects > Digestive system > Gut ... | reverse complement strand
ATTATTTTAAAAAATAAATATTTAATAATAATTCAGTTATTAAATTAATAATTAATTATTTTAATTAAAACAATTAATTTTATTTTTAGATAAAATAATTAAAATAAAATCTATTATGACGTGTATAATATGTTTTTTTATTATTTTATTATTAATTTTCACAAAATATTTCGCAAGGGAAAGTGTTTACATAAGGCGGGAAATTGGGGCTAAAAACTATAAATGGAAAAGTTTTTCATATTTATAGTTTTTCAGATTTCCCATGGAAATTAATCTTTGAATTTGTTATTTATGATAAAATTATGATAAGAGCTTTTAGCAATGGTGATTAACACGAATGTTTTTTTATGGAAAATTTTTTAATATTTATGTATTTTTTTCTAAATTAATTAAAATAAATAATAATTAAATTAAAATTAATTAATTAAAATAAATAATAATTAAATAAAAACAATCAAAAATAAAAATAATTAATTAATTAAATAATAATTAATAAATAATAATAATAAATTAATTAATTAAATAATAAATAATAATAAATCAATAAAAATAATTAATTAATTAAATAATAAATAATAATAAATCAATTAATATTAATTAAATAACAAAAACATTAATAAATATTTATGTGTTTTTTTATAATTTAATTAAAATAAAAAACAATTAAAACAAATAATAATTAATTTAATTAAAATAAATGGTAATTAAAAAAAATTATTATTTATTATTTTTTTAATAATAATATTATTTAATAAGTGTATTGTTAATTTAATAATAAATAAGAAAATAAAAAAAACAAATAAAAATTAAATATTTTTTATTTGATTGCTCTAAAAATTTTCATAGTGGTTGTGATAAATTTAAGTTTATGTTAGAATAAATATCGTAAAAATAAAAATAAACAATAAATAAAAAAAGAGGCATATCAAATGAACAAACAAGAATATACAAAATTATTTATCATATTAGGAGCAATTAATATAACGTGCCTTTTGATATCTAATATTGTAACAATAAAAACAATCAATATTTTTGGACTAGTTTTTGCAGCAGGCGATATATTATTTCCAATAACATATATTTTAAATGATATACTTACAGAAGTTTATGGATTTAGAAAAGCAAGATTAACCATTTGGCTTTCATTTTTTTGTAATTTAATAATGGTGCTGGTATTTTTGATTATCCTTAAAATACCCGCAGACTCTTCTTTTCATTATCAAAATGAATTAGAAATAGTTTTAGGAATGACACCAAGATTGCTGATAGCATCGTTTATAGCATATATAATTGGAAGTTTTGTTAATTCAATAACCATGTCAAAGCTAAAAGTAAGGATGAAAGGAAAATATTTGCCACTTAGAGCAATAGCATCAACAGCACTAGGGGCTTGTATCGATACGATTATTTTTGTTCCAATAGCATTTTTAGGAAGAGTAGACTTATCTGTAATGGTCAGCATGATGATAAATGTCTTTTGTTTAAAAGTATTATTTGAGATAGTGTTAACACCGGTTACATATAAAGTAATAAAGGAAATTAAAAGAAGAGAACAGATAGATGTTTTTGATCATAATGAAACTTACAGAATTATATAAAGTCTTAGACGTATGATTAAGGCATCGACAAAATAGTATAAATTATAGTATAATAAAAATCAAAATACATTAATTTGAGAGGAGAAATAGTAATGTCTACAATTAATCCAGAAATAATTGAAATTATCAAAAAATATAATAATGGAGAATATTATAATTATATTGAAAATACAATACTCCCACAATATGAAAAAGACAAAGCACATGATGTAGAGCATATTTATGATGTAATTAACAGAGCATTTGCGTTAAATAAAAACCTTGAACTAGGGTTAGATTTCAGGGTTTTATCTGCAGCAATATTTTATCATGACATTGGAAGAAATATTAATGATGAAACTCATGAAATAATTTCTGCAGAAATATTTATGAGTGATGAAACAATGAAAAAATTTTTTACAGATGGAGAAAGGAATATTATAAAAGAAGCTATTGAAGACCACAGAGCTTCTTTGGATGGAGAACCTAGAAATGTATATGGGAAACTCGTTTCTTCGTCTGATAGAAATACTAATTTAGAGCTACCATTAAAAAGGACATATCAATATCGTTGTAAAAAAAATCCAGACTCTGCTTTAGAAAAGAAAATCAGAGAATCTTTTGAACATTTAAATCAGAAATTTGGAGAATCAGGATATGCTGGCACTGTTTATTTTGATGATGGGGTTTATAAGAAATATTTAAAGGAGTTCAGATTATTATTAGATAATTATGACTTATTTCGTTCTGAATATTTGAGGGTGAATCAAATTGATGAAATTGAAGTGAATGGAGTAAAAGCTAAAGATTACGAAAAAACATTATCTCATTTTGCAGATTATGAAAAAGAAAGATATACATACACCGGGAGCGGACTATTGTAATTGATTTTTTAAGGGAACCACATACTTAAGGAGGCGGAAATTTTAGGCTAAAACATTCGATTAGTAACGTAGAAACCGTTTTATCTTGTAAATTATAGACAAAATAAAATTGTTTGTAGTATAATAGAACCAATAATAAAAGAAGGAGTAAAAATTTATGGATAAAAAATTATATAGATCTAACACTGATAAAGTATTATTAGGCGTGTGTGGAGGACTTGCAGAATTCTTTGGACTAAATTCCGTTCTTATAAGAATTCTTTGGTTATTGGCGGTATGCCTATTTGGCACTGGAATTTTAGCATATATAATATGTGCAATTGTAATGCCAAAGCAACGATAAAATGGAAATAGAAAGTACAGATGGGATATTTTCGGTGATTTATTCGAAAATGTTAGGTAACAATTACAAGAAAATGGAGGGGGAAAAATGGGGAAATTAAATTTAGATGATTTTCAAAAAAAATTTAATTTAGATAACTCTTTTATAGAAATAGTAGCTTCACTTTTTGATAAGCTTGTATCGTTTGGCTATATTGGAAATTCTCAAAAAAGTGACCTTATAGAAAAATTAAATCAAAATGTTGAGCATGTAATATTGGGAACAACGGATAAATATGATTATAAAAGTGGATATTATGATGCACCGTCAAAAACTTTATATGTAAAAGACCCTACTAATAAAGCAGCTATTTATTTGAGGGTTTTGTATGCCATAACCACAAATAAAATAGATGAAACCACATATAATGTAGGATTTAGCACAACGAGGTTTGATTTAGAAACGCATAAGAGATTAGTTCATGAAAATTTTGCTATTAACAGAACGGTATTTGCCAACCTTACGTGTAAACTGCTAAACGCTTTGCCAACATCAATTTCAATAGAACCCTCTAACGCAACATATTCTCACGATTTTTTGGGACATGCAATAACTTCTGGTAACGACATGTATGCAATGGAAGGCAAAATACTATCTGAAATGTGTTTTGCACTTAACTTAAGTGAAGAAATAATATACGAAGCAATATTTTTAGATACAGGGATACAATCATTAAAAAGGATATTCGAAAAAGTCGATTTTCAAGAGAATAAAGAGTTTTTATTAACTTTTGATCAAGTTAGTAGACGATACTCTAATTATTTAAAATTTGTTCATATATTAAAGCTATTAAATCTTAATCATATAGAGCTTAAGAAAAAGGTATTAAATCCAGAGTTTGATGAAATTAAAGCAGAGAGAGCCGTTATATTAAATAAATTGAAAGAAAACCTAAATAACTTTGTAAACATAGCAGATATTAATGAAGATGCTGACCTTACGGCAGTTTTAGAAGAAACCTTAAAAAAATTCGAACAAGAAATATTAGAGGATATAACACATATCCAGCAGATATTGGCAAACAAAATTATTACAGCAATGGAGCATTTGCCGATATATATATATATTAGCAAATTAAAACAGTTTAACGATATGTTAATATTTCCAAATAACAAAATATCTGAAACTATATTTAATATAATTATTTTTAAAATTATGGAGTGTACTGAACTTACGGAAATAAATATAATTCAGAAATTTCGTTACTCTTTAATAAATTATGTTTTGTTTTTAGAAAAACTTAAAGAAATATCAAAAAAGATAACTTTTTATATAAGCATGAACGATATTAGTTCAAATGAAACGAGTGGCTATGCGATTATTATGGTGAACGATGTTTTTTCTCAAATTATAAAAGTAGTGGATTTGGACAAGGGAATTCAAGATATTGAAAACAATTGTATGGTGGTTAAAACGGACAGTTTAAAACAGGTAATAAATAATGAGCACACAAATGAACGTGTTGAAAGAATAGAAAAAATAGTGGAAGCACTTAAAAGTGCATATGTTGAGCTTGTAAATATTCCTCTTGAAAATATTTTTATTTTTTCTTGTGAAGGAAAAGAATTTTTGATTGTGGACAAAATCAAAGGGGTAGAGTTGTTTTTAGTAAAGTATGAAGCGGGAAGCTATGAATGCGTTAAGTTGGGATTATCAGAGAGTTTCTTGTTGTTTGATGCGAAATAAAGTAAGATTCTTCGTAAGTCAGGCTACGAAGTAGGGCTCAGAATGACAATGCCTGAAATTCACATAAGTTTCGAAAGAAGTCTAGGATACTTTAGGGTATATCTAAAAAATTGTGCTAGGATTGTTTTGTTAATATATATAAGGGGCAACTGAGAACTTGCAAAATTTGGGTCGCCGTGGACGTCAACTCCTACGAAAACGTAGGGTTGGCATCCACGACAACACAAAATTTTGCGTTCAAGGTTACCCCTTATTGTTTGATCAGTTGCTTGAATTTTCTCGCAACCGATTTGAGTTGAACTTAGCAGATGAAGACGTTGTTATTGCTACGGGAGCAATGATAGAAGACACCATTCCGTGAACACGGTCGTGTTCTCCACATGTTGCTCCAATAGAGAGAAGTTCTCCATCGTTGTTGTAGTATGGAGTAATCCTCAAGATTACTGGAGATTTTGTTGCGGTAAAATCTTCACTAATATGAGAAGTTTTCCGCTTAACTCCTTGTATAAAGGGCTGAAGAACATATAGATGTTCCGTATCCTTTAGTGCAAAATTCAGCACTTTCAGGCACTCACTTCCTGACATTTGATTAAGAAACCAAACGCCTCTACCCCACGAAGCATTTTCCGAATAACCAGAAACTTTGAGAACATACCATCGTTCACTCGATGTAAGATTAGCTAAATCGCGGACGTTGTTCATTTCTTCAGGGAGTAGCCCTGTGAAGAAAATTTCTTCACCAAGAATACACGTCTGAGGAATTACACGTTGTAAAAAATAGTAATAGTAATCGAGTTCTTTTCGGAAAAAACTATCAAATCTTCTGTCCCAAATAAGAGACAGAAGTGCCTTTTCCTCAACTTGAGGAATTAGGCTTGGGACCAGTTCTGCATTCTGGCTTACACAATACACGGATTCATCAGTTTGAGTTTCCCACGTGTAAAATGTGCGATAGACCAAATCTTTTGGAATACCATCACCAGCAAGTTGCACGTCCCAGCCTTTAGGGAATACTTCTTTTGCAAGATAACGCAACTGCCCAACGTTTTTTTCACAGTGATGTGAATAAACGATGGTTCCTGGGTCTTTAAACTGCGATTGGAAATGTTTTTGCAACTTGTCTTCAGGGAGCAACATATCGCCATACCCTAGTGAAATGTAAGCATGGTTTAAGATATCTTGTATTCCTAAACCAAAAATTGAATGCTCAATTTCGAAGACACGGACTGTCCCTTCCCGAGACAAGCCTAAATCGAGGCGGAAAAAAGGAAAAGTCAATACCTTTCCCAAATCCAGACCTTTCATCGAATCCGGCTTGCCTCGGTCCAAAAGCTCGCGAAATTCCGCACAGGTTGCGTATAGGTTTATAATCGCCTTACGAAACGTCGCAAATGCTGGACCGAGCCTCAAGATGTCTTCTAATGTACCGCTCCTTAGCAGAAGAGGTCCAGGCGACACTCTAAACGGAAGTCCATGAATGCATGCCCCTTGGTACTTTTTGTCTACATCATACGGCGGAAAAACCCGCATCCAATGTTTAAGAGTATCTACCGTAGTCCAGTTTCTTTCTTTATTGCTTTCCATAACATTTCCCCCCATAAAGGTTTACTTGTTAACTTTTTCAACTCATTTTCAATGTACAAACATGGTATAATTATAACACATTATGTAAAACTTGTAAAGAATATAAGACGTGTTGGTACAAAACATATTTGTATCAACTACAAAAAACACATGTTTGAATTGTGGACAATCCCCTTTTATAATTAAATTATAAGAGAACAAATTATAACGGTTATAGTTTTTTATGAAGGTGGATTAAAATGGATACAGTAATAAAAGGAAAGGTAATTAAAACAATAATAACAAGTATGGCAAAAGTGTTGACATTAGCTACAATTTTGACATTTATAAATATGGCCATATAATCTATAAACTGTTATAACAAAGATTTAAAATAATTATAAGCTGATATATATTATTTTCTAAATGAAACAATTACCATGTTAGTCATGGGTTCCCCCTATGCTTAAATGGCTCATTATAGAAAATAATATATAACGGCTTATAATGTATTGACTTTTTTTTGTTTATATCGTATTATACAAATAAAACCTGTGTTTAGTAAGCATGGCACAAGGAGAAGTTGTATGAATATATATGAACAGAACTTTGATTTAAATTTGTATAAAACATTTTGCGTGGTTGCGGAAACAAAAAGCATTTCTAAAGCGGCAGAAGTATTGTTTGTTTCTCAACAAGCGGTCAGCTATAGTATAAAACAGCTGGAATATGCATTAGGCGGAAAATTATTTTTCAGAACGCCTAAAGGAGTTGTTTTAACGCCAGAGGCGGAAAAACTATATTTTCAAGTGTACGAGTCTTTAAATAATATTATAATGGGACAAGAAATTTTTACAGAAGACAAGGAATTAAAAGCTGGGCACATTTATATTGGTTGCAATGCAAGCTTATTTGATGTTTGTATATATAAATATGTAGCTTCTTTTCACAAAACATATCCTAATGTTGAAATTCATGTTGTTAGTAAGCCATCAAATGATTTGTTTAAAATGTTAAGAAATCACGATCTTGATTTGGTAGCAAAAAAATTTACCAGCGAGGATAGCACAGACCCACAGTTTTCAGTTAAAATGTTTTCTGAAATTAACAATTGCTTTATTGGTAATAAAGATTATAAATTTTTGGCGGAGAAAAAACAAGTTTCACTAGAAGAATTGAATCAATACCCGCTTTTGTTGCCAAACAAAGATAGTTATGAAAGAAGATATTTAGAAGAAGATTTTAGAAAGAAAAATTTAGAACTAAAGCCATTAATGGACTTTACAAGCCATGGGCCGATTATTAAATTTGTAAAAGAGGGTTTTGGTATAGGTCATGCAATAAAAGAACAAGTAGAAGAAGATTTAAAAGCAGGAATTTTGTTTCAAATTCCAGTGGAAGGAGTTACCTTTACTGATAATATTGGAATGATTTACGATGAAAAATATTTGACATTTGCTGCAGATAAATTTATTTCTAGTCTTTAAAAATTCCCCCAAGTATTCAAAGGCCAAAAACTAAAAACAATTTTTCCTTCTAATCTTGAAATTGGAATGCACCCAAAGTTTCTGCTATCTGCACTTTTAGTTCTATTATCGCCCATAACAAAAACATATCCTGCAGGGACAATTACATCTGAAAAAGTATAGCCAGTTGCAAGAGTTTCAGTACCAGGAGTTAAATACGGTTCATTTAATAAGTTCCCATTTATATATACTTTTCCATTAGAAATATTAACGTGTTCACCCGGCAAACCAATAATTCGTTTTATATAAGTTGTTTTTTCGGCTTCTAAAACGTAATGTATAAAACCATCAAAAAAAGAATAATTGGTTTTATTATAAATCGCCACGGGATTTGAATAATCAATTTTTTCATTAAAATTCATAATACTAGGTGCTTCAAAAGTAACAATCATGCCTCTAGTATAATCTTTGTTTTGAGTAACAAACCATCTGTCCAATATTAGGCGTTGACCAGGTTGTAGCGTTGGAAGCATTGATTCTTGCTCCACAATTCTAGGGGTAATTATATAATATTTTACTAATAGTGCAACTGCTACAGCTAGAATTAAAAATATTAACCAGCTGAGAATTTTTATTATTATTTTATCTGTTTTATTTTCAATATTTGTTGCTTTGCTTGAATCCGTAGTTTTTATAATCTTTTTATTATTCATATCTATTAACCATCCTAAATTAATAATATTATACACTAAATTACAGTTGTTTTTCAACAAATTTGTTACTGTTTATGGTTTTCTCTGAAATGTCCGCTTTGGGTGGTTAGTATATGTTTTTAAAAAGGCTCCTCCAAGCCTCCGGGGACTCCATGGGCCTCAATGGGCTGTCGTTCACCTTTTTAAAAACATATACTAACTACCCAAAGCTAATTTGCCTAAAAGGATTAAATATTTATACAAATTTAAAAAAAACTATTTACAAATGCGGTTTTTTGTGATAATATATTTGCGGAGAGATTTACGGAACAGGGAGATACAAAAAATAGGGGGAATTTAAATGAATATTATTAATCTTGGAAAAACAAGAAGAGTAAGTATAGCAAAAACATTATTTGTAGTGTTGTTATTTGCTATGTTTTTTGTTTTGTTAAACAATAACAAAAGTTTTGCTGCAACGTCGGTAACATTAGAATCCGTATTATTTGACGGAACAAATTCAAATTATATAATCTATACAAACGGTTATAGCAGTGCATTTGAATATGCATTTGGTAATGATCTAAACAATCCACCAACAGTATATTATCAATGCGATAAGGACAAAGATGGCAATAATGTGGTAATAGTTCCAAAAGCTAACACTGAGACGGCAAAATATTTATATATAAAAGGAGATAGCAACGTTTACGAAGTGGATTATAGTACGGCATTAGATATGACTACTGCAGATTACCTTAACAATCTAACAAAAATAATAACGATTAGTGCTCCTCAAGATAAAAGTGTTGAAATAAAGGAGACAAACAAAACTACAACTCAAACAATACAATATGTTGAAGTAACGGACACTAATCATACGGATATGCAATATATATTAACTAAATTAGATGCTAACACTGCAAAAGCATTGCTTAACTGTCTTGCAGACTTAAACGACAAAATAACACCGGCGAATCCAAATCCAGCAGATGTTATATTATCTATGAAACAGTTTTGGGCAATGTACCAAAGTTTATCATCAACAAACTGGGTAGCGGTTCCTAGCGATAAAATTATAGAAGAGCCACTAGATACGCAAACAGGAGATGTTTATGTGTTATGGTTACAAGGAAAATCTGTTAGTACTGGCAATGTAGAAAAAGACATGAAAATATTAACGTGTATTAGAGGAGAAACGAGTGTTGTAACAAATACTCAAATTGTACAAAAATTACCTAAAACAGGTGCAGATTTTACACTAGAAGGACTATTGGTAATTAATATAATCCTTATAGGAGTAGTATACTTAAGAATTAGAAATTTAAAGAAAAAAGTCTAAGACAGAGCATTAGGAGAGAAAATGAGAAGAAATAATGCTATAAAATCAAGTATAAAAAAATATAAAATTTTATTAATAGTTCTAGTAGCGACGTTAATTGTTATAATAGGATTAATGATAAACAGAACTATGAAATATGATTCTGCGGAAGAACAAGCACAAAATATATTAAATGCAATGGCAGAAATAAAAGTGTTAGATGGTAATGCATTAGAAGTTGCTGTTGAAAACACAAAAATGGATGGGCATCAGGTAATAGGAAGCATAAAAATAGATTCTGTAGGATTGGAGTATCCAATTTTAGATGAAACGACAGAGGCTACATTAGCTTTAGCAATCACTAAGCTTTCTGGACCAGACTTGAACACAAATGGAAATGTTACTTTGGCAGGACACAACAATAGAAATGGTAAATTGTTTAGTAAACTTCCTAATGTAAAAGTAGGCGATGTGATAGAAATTACAGATATGAAAAACAATACAGTTCAATATAAAGTTTATAAAACATATACAGTGGATCCCACGGATATTTCATGTACATATACTACGGATCCAAATAAAAAAGAAATTACATTAATAACGTGTACATTAGGAGCTATTAAAAGAATAGTTGTTAAAGCAAGTGAGATTTAAAATTAATTTAAAGGGGGAAAATTAAATGCAATCAAACAACAAAAAGAGAATTATTATGATTTCTGTAATAGTAGTATTGCTTATAGTAGCAGGCACTGCGGTTGGAGTGTTTTTGAACAATCAAAAGCAGGCAGGTGCTGTAAATGCACCAGGCTCGGAAATAGTTGATTCCGAGGCATTACAAAATGTTACAGGAAATCAAACAACAGATCAGGCAAATCAAATAGTTGATTCTGAGGCATTACAAAATATTACGGGAGACCAAACAACAACGAATAATACAACAGACACAACAACGTTACCACAAACAGGAACAACTACAACTGGGACCACTACAACAGGCACAACGACAGGGACTACAACAGGTACAGGAACTACAACAGGAATAACAACACAGACTGTTCCAGTAACAGCAGCCACCTTAGATGTTCAATGGGAGCCACAAACAATAGCTGCCATGAGCTTTGGTGCTACATTAGGTAAAAACGAAGGGGCAGTTAATATAACTAAAGATATATTGGGAGTTTCAGAAAAAGAAAATTTACCCGATCAAGACTTTACTGTGAATATAACAGGTAAAGATTCTTATAATTATCCAGTTGATGAAACAGTAACAATAAATCCAACGAAAGTAACCTCACCAGTAATATTGCCTTATGGGACATATACAATAACAGAAGCAGTGACAGAAGAACAACAATCACATTATACTTTAGATTCAATGAACATAGAAACTGGATATGTAGATGCTAATACAGGGAATTTCATAGCAAATAATAATATGACGGCTACAAATGAATTTACATTAACTAGTACAACAAATAATGTAGCAAATATTATAGTAGCCAATAAAAACACAGACTTAAGCTATGTGGTAAACTACTTAGAGCAAGGAACTGATAAAGTATTAGCAGAACAAAAAGTAGTAACTGGTCAAACATATGGAACAGATGTGACAGAAGAAGCAATACCTATAGAAGGATACAATCAAGTAGACCCAACAAGTCAAACAATTACAGTAGCCGTAGATAATAATGTAATTAATTTCTACTATGCACCAAGAACGGATTTAAGTTATACGGTGGAATATTATTATGATGGCAGTATTGATAACAGTAAAACTGATACAGTTGACAATCAAACTTTTGGTACGGTTGTAAGCACATATACAGATAAAGTAATTGACGGATACACGTTAGATAGTGACACGGCACCAATAACAATTGGAACTGATACAAATGTAATTAAAGTGTACTATGTAAAGAGAACAGATTTAAGTTATACGGTAGAATACTATTACGATGGTAAAATAGATAATAGTAAAACGGATACATTTGACAATCAAACATTTGGT
>Ga0123354_10016492_pt1 | contig 11580 bp, 5 predicted proteins | sample TergutLab28metaG_2_FD_97872 | JGI IMG/M metagenome (GOLD analysis project Ga0123354, IMG submission 97872) | Labiotermes labralis P4 segment gut microbial communities from Petit-Saut dam, French Guiana - Lab288 P4 | ecosystem: Host-associated > Arthropoda: Insects > Digestive system > Gut ... | reverse complement strand
GTCGAGTTACTCAATTATTACACCAACCATATCACACATATAAAATTGATAAAATTTTACACATTAAAACATTAAAAACGCTCCGACATGTTTCGGTCCTAAGACCATCATCAGGGAGCTATATATTCCTTGCTAAAGTCACATTAGAAATAGTAACAGATTAATTTCGTTGTACAAGTTGGGTGTTGTGGCAGCATGCCGTGTTGTGTAATGTTATGTTGCGAAGAGTGCCCTGCTATGGATGTAGCAGGCCACTCTTCGCAACATAACATTACACATACGGCATGCTGCCACAACACCCAACTTGTACAACGAAATTAATCTGTGACTATTTCTAGTGTGATTTTAGCAAGGAATATGTATATCTCCGTGATGATGGTCTTAGGACCGAAACATGTCGGAGCGTTTTTAATGTTTTAATGTGTAAATTTTATAATTTTTTTTATGTGCAGTGGTTGGTGTAATAATTGAGTAGATCTTTACTTATTTCAGTATAGTACGGAATGTCTAATTGCCGTGGGAATTACTCATGAAAATTTCATTGACAGTCTGCTTTATTTGGTGTTGACCAGGTTCGCCTCCTGTGAAGGTCTGCTATAACATTCACGCGCTAATAACGGCCACTTCGAAAATTAGTTATTTTTTTTAAATAAAAGTCCGTTAATCTTACATAACTTAGTGCTGCTTTTCCTTTGTGCCACATTGTGTTACAGGCTGGAGGCTTAAATGTTGTTTCAACCTCAATCCATACCTTACGGAAAGCACATTCTATCATCAACAAGCACAGTTTCTTCAGTCTCGGGGCGTACGTCATAGAAAAGGCAGCCTTTCTCAGAAACCGTGGCAATGCAATGTGGCGTCACTGGTAACCATGGCAACTATGGTGTGACTCAATCACTCACACCAAGCTCATTTATAAAAGGTCTAAAACTTACCGCGTGTTCAGTCACATATTTGCAATGATCTGATTCTGATGTGTGTCATACCCGTTGTGCGTTTTAAACTATATGGTAAGGTGAATTTCTTCAAAAAACACAACTATAAATTATGGCTAAATGATGGTGCTTATTAGCAAGGAAGAACTACATGCTTCGGCCTATAGCGGTCATCTTCAGGTTCTGACAATTTTGTGCTATTATATAAACTTTTTAGCAGAAAATTGTCAGAACCTGAAGTTGGCCGCTATAGTTCTTCGTTGCTAATAAACACCTTCATTTAGCCATAATTTATTGTTGTGTTTTTTTTTACAAAATTCACCTTACCATATATTTGCAATGATCCCTTAAACTCTCAGATATCCTTTATATTTTGATAAAATTTAATAAAAAGTTGAAATTCTGGTACAGAAATTTCCGATACTACGTTCCGGATATTTTTCTAACGCCGTCCTTTGTGTGGGCGTTGTTTTATGAAAGTTTTTTTCGAAAATCCCCACATCAAGTCACTTTTGATCTCGTGAAACAGCTGGCCGTAAAAGACGGTCCTCAGAAATATCATTTAAGGTGCCCGCCAATTGTTTACTGTAGTTTATCTATTAATGACGTCCAATTTCGCGAGGCCTAGGACCTTTAACGTTTGCTAATTTTCCCTTCGTTTTATTCGCAGAACCTCTATTAATTCATATCTCTGAAATTTACAAGAATTTATATATTAGATTGTTCTCTGTGTTTTCATGAATTTATTTATCCGAAAGAAGATGAGTCAGATTATTTTATTTTACTTTACTGTAATATCCCAAGTTCATTGCCACGTAAAGACACCTCGCATATTACTCTGAGATTATCTGCTTATGACGCGTTTTACTTTTATTATTTAGGCGACGGTTTCTCTAATCTCACTGCAAACGAGTCAAAAATCTATCGATTTTACCAATACGCACTGCCACACGGAACCTGTTTCAAAACCGTACTTTCACTACAAATATTTTCTTCGACATTCGTTATGAACCGGCCCCAGTGTTGTCTAATGTTGCCTCTGAAGAAACACGTATTTCTTCTCAAGGGGTCTAATTCCGACTTGAGTGTTATCTTACATACTTTTCAAAACCTGGCACAAACTGTCACACTGTACTTCATAGACATGATAAAGGTTCCTTTCCTTGCACTTTTATTATTAATAGGGGAATATTTGCACTCTTGTTGATCTGTGGGAATAAATACTTAGTTACGCTAATTAAGAGAACGCTCTATCATAAAAGTACCTGAAAAAAATTGTACCAAAAAAATAAGGTAACAGCTAGCGTATGATAGGCATTAAGCGTTTTTAGATTTGCCTACAGAGAGGAGTAAGACGAAAGAAAATATAAAATCAGAAAAACACTTAGAACAAGACTCACCAGAAAATAGTTTAATATCATTATCGGTTCGGCATAAAGTTTAAAATAACTGGAAGTTTTCAGAAAAAAAAGTAACCAAATATTGTGTTGAAGATAAAACATTCTTCGACATCCTGTTTCAAATTTTATGATCCACCAAACTAAACTTTTCATTAATGTATCTTCTATTAACATGGAAAATTTCTGACACCAGGCGATTTGTAATACAATTACATATGGTTCACAATGGGTTTGTGGAATCACAATAGACAAAATAATTGACGACACTAAACCAACAAAATGTACAGTAATGTTCCTTTTTATTTATATTACATCACAATAATCGTTCCTAAATATTTAGATATGCAAGGGACAATCATCAGGAAATCAAACCAAAGCAATGTGATATACAACCAAATTAGCCACTTTTACACAGCTGACAAGGTGTAAAAGAGTCAAATATTTAATATTCGGTACTGTTTTGATTTGATTCCCTGTTGATGGTCCCTAGCGAATCGAAACATATAGAAACATTTAGTGTGATTTTATAATATAATCTTAAGGTGTGTCGTCCCCGTTCTGTTAGGCCAACAATACAAAGCTGTAGTGTGTGTATATATCTATATATACACACAGTCATGAACACAACAATATTACAATTAGTAGCGATATATAATATATACAACTACATGTTTCGGCCCTGCATGTAGGCCATAATCAGGTTGTCTAAAGAACTTATTAAGTGACTACCTAATTTGCATGTTAGAATCATAAGATGTTCACAATTGATGTAACCCCTTAATATGTTTATTTCAGCTTTTACTAATCCCACGATTTATGACGTAAGACGAGATCTCCTCCCCTTTCCACAATTACCACACATACTGTACAGTCACTTAATAAGTTCTTTGGACAACCTGATGATGGCCTACATGCAGGGCCGAAACATGTAGTTGTATATATTATATATCGCTACTAATTGTGATATTGTTTTGTTTATGACTCTATGTATATATAGATATGTGCACAATACAGGTTTGTATTAGTTATAATATAACTATCTAATAAACAATTTTGTGCCTCTCATTGGTTTAGCGTCGTGAATTAGATATAGAAAATGCACGGAACGAAAAATAAAAGGGGCATAATTTTTAGAGTATCGAAGTTAACACAAGTGTGTTGGTTAATTGTTAAGTCCACTACAAATAAGGTCATGCAGATTGGTACATATTTTTGATTACATGGAGGGTATTGCTGACTGAAAGTACGAGAAGAAACGGAATTCTGGGACCCCACATATGAAGGCTGAGAGATTGTACAAAGTGCCAACGAATGTAAGCAATACACACGACGTCATACATTAAGTCTTCAAAATACAGTTAATTTTATTAGCTACAAAATTTTCGTCCGAATTTTCTCTTTGTAATTACATTAAAAAAATTGATTTTTTTCTTGAATGAACTTGGTAGTCTGATCTTACTATTACTCCTTCTTATTCCGCCAATGGCACACATTTGTATTCTTCTCTTCCGAATACTATTCGTCGCCAAAACTCACTCCTATCTTACACTGTTTTGTACCAACACTACAAACATAAAATCGTGCGAAAAAATTTCAGCAGCTGTTTCTTCTAACGGAAAGGTTTAGATAGCCATTCAGAATTTCAGTGTCCGTGGGAGTGAGCGAAGTACAAGTCCCGTTAACTCTTCTGACATACAATCAACATGCACACTGTACAGTACGTACACGACGTATCCTGCTAGTTAGTTTCTTTGCTTTTCCGTAGGAACTGTCTCGTGCATCTGTCTCCCTTATGCTTTTCACTTTCCTTCAATACGTTTTCTTTAATCTAATTCTGTACTAATAAATGCTGCAGTCTGTTTAGTGCACTTCAGTTCCCTGTAAACACAATCAAATAGCCTCCTTTTGAAAAAAAATGATCCGCTTGCTGTGTCAAAGGATTTGTCTTTGTGCGTCATATTGATATTCTAGAAGGAAATAAATATGCACGTTAAAAGAAACATGTATATTTTACTAACAGCTACATATTTCAGCTTTACAAAGAAGCCTTCATCGGCTGTACAAGCCATCATGTTTATTATAATTTTTGTACTAGAAACCGTGAAATAGTGATATATCAAATATATTGTACATGTGTCAATGCAACAAGTTTAGATATCAAAATTGAATTTTTTTAATTGTATATTTCATATATAGCACTTTGTACAGTCTTATGACAGCTTGCTTGAAGCTGAAATATGTAGCTGTTTTTTAAATACATATGCTCGACTGTTACATTTATCTATTTCTTGTAAATCACTGTATGTACAATTACACTTTTCAAAACTAACATTGATTTATTCTCTATGTCTGAGTGAATATTCATCAGAAGTCACGGTTCATTCCTTAATCCTTATTAAAACTCTGTCTATGTGTATTTACGAAGTTTCTCACTCAACTACAATTTATTTCTGAGCATTTATTCTGCCGTCATCAATGTTATGTGGGATTTCAGACTTCAGCCGCAACAAATAAAGCCTTCGCCTATTTGAAATGTTAAGCAGGTTTGACTGGTAGTAATAGACATTTCGAGATAGCCCATTGATTCTGTATTCAAAGGTAAGGCAGTATAAGAATTCCCTATTGGACTGCTTAACCGTTGCAGATGAGACCGATAGGCTGTCGCGCGAAGTCGGTCAGTAACTACCAATAAACGCAACCTAATATCCCGAAAAGCGAAAACATCATAAAAAGTAGCCTGCCTTAAACATAAAATGCACAACCCTTATTAGAAAATTATAAAGAATGTCATAATATACCGGTATTAACACTGTAAAAAAAACTGATATTTTTAAAAATAAAACAACGCAAAAATGTATGAGTGATCATGTGATAAATATGAGTGTGTGTCTATATATATATGCGCGCCTCTGTGTGTGTGTGTGTGTGTGTGTATGCATGTATATAGAGGCCTCTTGTGAGTAAAAACTCCTAATATTTGATACTTTCATGACTTTTCCAGAGATGTAGTTTTTCCTGTTTTCAGTCAGTTGGATTCATTTTACTGACATTTTTGACTAAACAGAACTCTTGCCTTTATCCACCATTGTCACAACATATACCTAACACAATGAGTATTAAATATTGTTCACCGACTTTTTACTTTATATTTATCTCAGTAATTAACCAACTTGATGCACAAAATTTTTGTTTTACAATAAGATTATTTCATGTCTCTACATGTTTCGAGCACATGTGCTCATCATCAGGAAGTCAAAACTGCATTACGCAGCCTCTGGTATCATCACACCTATAGATGTGATGATATAAACTTATTGTAAAACGAAAAGTTTTTGTATCAAGTTGGTTAATTTCTAAGTTAAACATACTGAGATGCACGTTCAACAAAACATTAAGATTTTTTACTTTATGTTATTAGTATATATGAACGTCACTGTTAGCAAGTGAGAAAATTCTTTAGACTTTAAAGTTTGATGACTAAATTTAACCTGGGTTTTATTTAAATATTCAGTTTGTACCGCACAGTAAACACATACAGTTTCGTGGCAAAATCCAACCCTTAATTCTGTACAGGACGTTATTCTGACTTTGTTGTGGCAATAATTGTAACAAAAATGTATTCTGTGGGCAGATTGTAGGGTTTTTGAATGTGAATCCTAGTGGTACGGACAGTAACCACCGGACTCTGGAGGATTAAGCGAGGACTGAGAGCCACTTGAGGTTTAACTTATATTGATGTCATAACAGACGGCCTTTTCCTGTTGACACCAGTCACTCAGAGACATTAGCGCCTCTTGCAGAGTTAAGGGCAGTTGCTGTTAGTGACAAAATAAACTTCCCATTCTCCAACAGCGGTGACCTTTAAACAAGCAAGCTTAAGTGGTCTGTCTGAGCTTATTACGTGCCTCTTGGCACTTCCCATCAGGACTTACGACCATGGTGGACTTTATTGGAAAAATATTAACACTGTATTGTACATAAAAATGATTCTGATTTACACTAGTTTTAGAATTCGATATAAATTTTCTCGTGGGATGTGACAGTGCGGGCTTCAGAAAAATTTCCAATTTGTGATAAAGGGAACTTAAAATTATGTTTCATGATATGACACAACAGTATTAAAACTTGTAAATAATGTACGATTATTCTTCTTTTAACATCAATTTTTTTAACACAAGGGCATTTAAGAGATGATTAATGTTTTAAAATACCTGCATTACATTCACTTGGAATCTACGTTCTAATGTGGGGCACATGTATGTCCAGTGGATCATGGTTATAGAATGTAATCACCTCACCCAATAATTTAATTTATTTGTGAAATAAATACTTCGAATTTTAAGACATCATATTTGCCTTGCAGTTTAAAGCCAGACATCTCGTATCTTAAGTCATATAATTTCGAAAATATTTCTAAAGTAGATCACAGCTTTCCACACAAATCCTCTATCCACATATATACAAAGTTAAAATGCACCCTTGTACAGGCACCGAGGCTCTGTACAGGCCGTACGGCCAATAGGGGGAGTAGAGGTATAGGTAAAGGTAAAGTGCACCCTTGTACAGGCACTGAGGCTATGTACAGGCCGTACGACCCATAGGAAGAGTAGAGGTATAGCTCTACTGTACAGGCACTGAGGCTCTGTACAGGCCGTACGGCCAATAGGGGGAGTAGAGGTATAGGTAAAGGTAAAATGCACCCTTGTACAGGCACTGAGGCTATGTACAGGCCGTACGGCCCATAGGAAGAGTAGAGGTATGGCTCTACTCTTTCTTGACCACGGCACTAGAAGGGGATGAGGGGTCAGCATCACGCCCCGCCCGCTCTTTATCCCCGGGGAAGTCCCGGTACCCATTGTACAGGAGGCTGGGTGGGTCCCAGGGCCGGTCTAGACAAGTGCGGAAAATCTCGCCCTCACCGGGATTCCATCCCCGGACCGTCCAGCCCGTAGACTGAGCTACCAGGTCCACATCCATATACATATAAGAGAACTATTTTCTCAGCTTCAACCTAGTGTACTTATTTGTTTCACGACAGTATATAGAAAAATTTATTACTATTCTCTATTATCAATTTGTATCAGGTTTTGTTTTCTAGACTTAGTTACATTTTTGTACATTCGAGACCAGTTTTGTTGCTGGTGCTTGAAAAAGTTTATGCTTTCATCTAACACATTGCTGTCATTATCACATATGGGTAACGGTAAGAAACACGAAGCTGCTTCAACAGCCGTTCCTATTTCACCTACAGCCTCACTTTCCCCTGATGCAAACTGTTTTGTCTAAAGGTTTCTTGAGAACAGAGTAGGCCTAATGATGGTAGAACGATTTAACATGTTCAGAAATAAAGAAAAGCAGTTTTTCTTATGCCGAACACGTGAGGAAATGAAGATGTAGTTTAAAAATTTTGACCTTTGTATTAGACGGATGTGAGCGGTTGGCTTCATGTCTTCACCAGTTTAAAGCTGGAAAACAGCTGAAAGTTTGCGAATGGGATGTTGGGTGATCTCAAAGTTCTGTAGACGATGTGGAAAAGCGCAAATATTCTTGACTCTCTCGGGCGTCATACCCAAATTCTTCGTCTTCCAACGCCTAATCTAGTTCAAGAACTACAGTGCTTTGACCATGGCGTATGACTCTCTGACAAAATCTCCTTTTTTGGATTTTTCCCTCGTCTAAAACTTTTTAAAAAACACAACTTTCGGAAGCCACCTCTGCTTCCATCTTCAGGCAATAAGGCATCACTGGTACCATAGAAAAACTCAGCGTGTTAGGATATGCGCCTGAGAATAGATCACTTCCACGTCCACGTGTAGTAATAGGAAGAGAGCTATAGTAAAATTAAAACCAACCTTGGGTCTCAAAAAAATAAAGCCAGGGACACTGCACAAACTGCAACCACCGAAAATAGCCATGCACTCAGACTAATCAGAACACTGACATAACACAAATACCAGAACCCACGCATTTAAAATACCTGACACCACTAACACCTTCTGTAGAGACATAGGTGAATCTTCATGTGATCAAACGTAATATTTAGACAGTTCTTTACTGATCAAACGATACTAGATGGGCGAAATTTCAGTGCTGGGTTGACTAAGCGGATTTTGTAAAAACGATATGTTTGCCTCTTCCTTACGTTTTCTATGCAACGAATTTGCTTATATCTACAAAATTTTATCTTCCTTCCAAAGTATACAGTGGTTCTCTTCAAATGATTTTTGTCCTTGTTTGGATCTTAGCAGATTACCATCTTCTAAATTTTGTCTGCGTTCTCTTGATTCCTACAGCCCAATGTCTGTCTTTCTCAGGCGCGTACCTTCACAAGCTGGTACCAGTGACTAAGAAGAACTGGATCTAAGAAGTCCACCAGGTTAGGTGCTTCTATTCTTGAAGAAGGAAGGACAGCCGGCTTCCGAATCGTCGTGTTATTAATTCTAGAGGATGGAAAAGTAAAAGAAGAATTGCGTCAGTGAAACACGTAGCTCAGCGACTACAAGATCAGCGATATTTCTTCTTCAGTGTGAGTAGATATACCACCCGATAACCTGTAACGTCTGTAATGGTAATCTCCATACTGCTGACCTGCTTGTAACTTTAAACTCGAACCGACAGTTTGTCCCCAAACTTCAGTAAACAACCAGAAACACACGTTGGCTAACAGACCAGAAAAGAGAAAACCTCTCCTGATTTGTGTGTTTACCATTTGGAAACAAATCAAAAGTCATATGGTATTTAAAGTTTTGGTGGCTAACATATTTAGTACATTATCATCGGGCTATAAGAGTCAGAATCTGATAATATGGACAGATAATGCTTCCAAAACGCCGGTTTCTAGTCTATCACTGTCGCGGCTGGTAGCAGGAGGACTATTTAGTCACAGTAAGTGCAGGTTAATGCATATGAAAGGTAAAGCCACCCCATGACATGGGTGTATAGTCCCAGACAGGAGGCAGATGTACTGCTCCTATATTTTCACAAACCGGAACAGGGAAGAGGTGGGTGTTTAACACAACGTCCAGGCAGCTTTACCCCCTGAAAAAATAACATATCTTAACACAACCTAATCTATGTGTTAATACGTAATTACCAGGAGTAAAATTTATTTTGCATAACGAATATTAAAATATGAACATGGTAGAAAAACGTTCGTCTAAATAAGGGTAAATAATTCGGTTAGATTATCTTGTTATTTGCCAACCGTGCGACGAAAAACGTTTATAAATAAGCAAGGAAAACATTTTCTTAGATCTGAATACGGGAACTGGACTTTGTGTTGTAACTTCCAGCTCAAAACACAATCTCAGTTGGATCGCCTATTTTAATCCCTTCAATCGTTTTTATCGGGTCCTGTGTAGGTCTGAACCTGACAGTACTTGACACCCGAAAATATATTTTTTTCGCTTCCTGAGCTGCTGGAACGCTCTTGTTTATTGCATTCAATCCTCCCTCCCGTGATCTCACCCAGACGCACCCTCGACGTTTAGAGAGAAACCAGAGCACAATTTGCCTTCTCTTATCGCAGGGGTTAACAAAGATGTCAGGTGCACCAACACGTAAGAGAACTTACGCTGCAAAAACGGAGAGATGGAAGTCGTCTATTTAACTACGCCCTCATTTGTTAAACTTTATTTACACATAAGTAGTTAAATGGAGCATCTGTGGAATGATAATGAAAGGGACAAATAAAAGAACACTGAGAAAAACCGGCCCCGATGTTACTTTGTCCACCACAATTCTCTGGAGTCAAATATCAGCCGTCAGGGACAGACGCAGGCAAACAACGACCTAAAGAAAATAAAACCGAGTAGTCGTATTACCACAAGGTGCTTACCCAGGTGTTTCCTTGAACGGTTAAAAAGCCACCAGACAACTACAAAATTCCTCGCCTTTATGGAAGAAGGAGTTTCAATACCTTGTTCACAAGATATCTTATACTGAGCCAGAAGATACTCTCCTTGCGCGCTCGCGAGCGCTTGAACTTATACACACACGCCGCGCACACACACACGCGCGCGCACACACACACGCGCACACACACAAACACACACACACACACATATAGTCCACTTTAAGTTTATCTTTCTATACAATTTCCTGTTTCACAAAAAGCTATTTCGTATTATCTGACAAATATTTTACAAATTTATCGTTTTTCTCATAGATGCTACATGCATCGTCGAACACACTACTTGCATATCGATCTTAATGTTAGAATCTGATAAAGAACACAGGTTACGGAGGTCCTCAGTTTGCGAGGTTCTCCAGCTTCCTATTACTTTTTCACTCAGGTCCAGATATTCTCGTCAGCAAATTGCTATCAAGCCCCTCAAATTATAATTTTCCTTTACGGCATAAAGCATGTGACGTACTGACAGACAAGTGGTGAAATAATATTTCTGAATGGGGAACACTTAGATTTCATTTTTTTAGAGTGCAGATGAGAAGTCAGATAACTGCGAATTGAAAGATAGTAAGTCTTAAAATAAATTAACTTTTTCTTAATTTAATCATCATTAAAATCTTACATTGTTATCTGTTTTCACAAATATTTGAAATTTTCGTATTTTTTTAAATATTGTTTACATCTTCTGCGTTATTTTGAAAACAAACTTCATCATATAACCTGCACAACTCAAAGTTACTGGACACATTAACTTAGGTGAGACGATCGTTGTTCTTAGCCCAACCACCAAAGTAAAGAATATCCTTGATTGCTCTCCGCCAGCACTACGTCTGTATATTTTATGCTATCTTTCATAAGTTTGAATGTACGCAGGCGGTGACGTCATAATTTAAAACCGGCTTTTAAGACCGAAATTAAAGAAATACCAACGAGGAATACATCAGAGGTGTCACAGATACGCACAAATACACATACATCGACAACTACCTATTTTTATACATTTCATTCAAGTCACATTCACACTTAAGAAACCCTTAAGATATTTTAACAGTACTAACTTCGTTAATGGCCTGTGATGAATAATAAGAACAATAAGTGCATATATTAAGGTCATATTAAGGTCATATTAATATACCGCACGAGCAATAAAATAAGGTATAAATACAACACGTCAGTCAATAACACGACACTTTATTTATAATCAATAAAATAATATATTTTCAGGGCGACATGTTTCGACATTTATTAGGTCATCTTCAGGCCCTCTGAGAAAACAGATCCAAGAACTGTCTATGTTTCAATGCATTGTGGGATCCCAAATGCTTACAAATTCTTG
>Ga0123354_10016490_pt1 | contig 11580 bp, 7 predicted proteins | sample TergutLab28metaG_2_FD_97872 | JGI IMG/M metagenome (GOLD analysis project Ga0123354, IMG submission 97872) | Labiotermes labralis P4 segment gut microbial communities from Petit-Saut dam, French Guiana - Lab288 P4 | ecosystem: Host-associated > Arthropoda: Insects > Digestive system > Gut ... | reverse complement strand
TGGGGGGGGGGGGGGGGGGTTAAGTTATGTGAATATAAGGACTTGGCGCAGGCTGACACAGGCTGACACTGGCTGACAGATCCCAGTGCCGCGCGGGGCATGGATGTCTGTCTCTTGTGAAAATATTGCGTGTTGTCAGGTAGAGGTGTCTGTGCGACGGGCTGATCACTCCTCCGGAGGAGTCCTACCGAGTGTGGTGTGCCTGAGTATGATCTTAAAGCCTCGACAGTGAAGAGCTCCTTGGCCTGTAGGACCTGTCGCACCGTAAAAAAGCATCTAACTGATCTAATCATGCAGCGTAGCCACAATTAAGCTGTGCGTTACATTCATTAATTATCGTCCAACTGTTTAAACAGTCCTTAAAAACCTATTCATTAGAGTGCTATGCCGATTTTCAAAGGCTGGCAGATTGATATCATGACACGGCATTGACTTTTGTTTGTAGTTTGTAATATTGGTAATTGTGGTAATTAGCGACGAACCATTTCACTTGATTTATGGAGGCTGCTGTGGTTTGGCTGTTCAATCATCAGATTCCAGTTCGCTCTCGTAAACTTGCCTCACCGAATTAGTTTGTTTATACGTGAGGTCGGGCAAACAGAATTAAGCGTCCTGTGGCTAAGCGAGTTTTACCCCGGAGTGTGCCGCTTGTTTATAGGCAAACTGAACGTAAATCAGAAAGCAGTATAGACGATAGATGTTTGCCAGTAATGTCTTCCTCACCAAATGCTCCCTTAACTGTTGATTTTGTGGGTTGAGATTTCCTTGACGGCGAAGATTTGGAACGCGAAATTCGGAGTTGTTACATAACATTTCTCCGCGGTCACTATGCCTTCACTCTTTCTACATACTGTCGAAATTCGCTTCATGTTTTCTTCTGCTATGCTTACCGTCCAACCACTCTACTGCAGGTCAAAATTCATTCTATAGTCTCTCGTACGAGAGGTACGTAGACTCTTCCAAAGAGAGTTCTTCACAGAGTGCGATCTAATGCTTCCTCTATCCATTTCCCGTATCCTCTCTTTTCCTTAAGGTCATCCAGTAGCTGCTTACACCTTCTTTCTCTTCTTCCCTTCACTTCTATCTTTCCCTATATCTTTCCATCAATAACGTGTTTTAGAAGGCAGTTCCTACGCAAGATGTGACCAATCCATTGAGCCTTCCTTCTTTTTATTATATGTAGGATATTGCCCATACAATGCCGTACTTCAAGCTTAACACTCTACTAGTTTCTCCCTTAGATTTAAATCTAATTTTCTGGTAAAAAAAAGTCTTGTTGGACGCTGCTTTTGCCATGGTAGTACTGGATTTAATTTCCCGTCATTTGCCACGCTGTCCACAGTCAGCTAAAAGTAATGGAACTGTAATACAAGTACAGATTTCGGCAAGTCGCATTATGATGAGTGTGTATTTGCTTTACTTTGACATGCTATAATATTTTATCGTGTAGTCTGCGTTATGACAGATCCATAACCTCTTCCAAAACGAGTTCTCCAGAGGGTGTAAACTAGTGCTCTCCCTATCACTTTGTTCTATACTCTCCTTTCCTTATAGACGTCCACTAGCTTTTTACGTCTTCTTCCTCGTCCTTCCCGTCCTGCTATCCTTATTTCTATCTTCAGTAACGTGTTTTACCAGACAGTTTCTATGAAATATGTGACCAATCCAGTTGGCCTTCCTTCATGTTACTGTGTGTAGGATTTTCCTTTCCTCCTTGACTCTACGTAATACTTATTCATTTTTCACGCAATTGGTCCAACTGATCTTCGCCATCCTTCTTCAGCGCCACATTGCAGAACTTCCCGGGTATTTCTAATCCACTTTCTTTAGTGTCCAAGTTTCAGCAACACACAAAGCCATGTCCAAAATCTAACACTTCGCTAGTTTCTTCCTTAAAACTAAGTCCAATTGACAGTGAATTTTGCTTTTGCCGTGGCAGTTTTGGCTTTAATTTTACGTGTAAATCTTGCATAATTCGTCTTGTATGCTATATATTTGAAACATGCAAATGAAAGGTTAATTCAAAATTCAAATTCGATTTACATATGCCTATCTTCCGTGATGTGACGGATGTTCAAACGATAAATTATTTCTGGCCGTATCAGGGGCGTAGCTACCATATACCAAGCCTATGCAAGGCATAGGGACCCACAAGCCCAGGAGCCTTGGGAGCCCACAATAGCTTACTGCTTTTGCACTAACAGAATCCTACCCACTATTTGGGTGAATCTGAGCGTATTCGTGAGAATTCCAAAAAGATGAACTGTTTCAGTAAACAACTTAATTTGAAGAACCAAGTCAGTTTATGACAATTTAATGAAGTGTGGCCACGTATATTATGGGTACGACTAATTCCACCGGAAAAATTGCATAAGGGCCCCAAAATGCTAGATACGCCCATGTCTCTTTTACACCTCCCTTCTGGTGACCAGGAAATGCTTCACAATTACGTCGCAGACAACGTTGCTTTAGCGGGGCCGTGCTCTGTCGTGCTGAAAATTGCTAGCTTATTTTTCCCGATACCGGATTGGGAAGTTCTCCCTCCTAGACATACAGGACGGAGTTGAGGGGGCGTAAAATGGCCTCCACGGTCACCAGATTTTATGTCCTACAACGTTGTCTCATGGGATTGTGTTAGAAGTGTTGCCAACTAAGAGAAGTTCAAATTTGGTACGCGATTAACCCTTATCCTGCTAACGTGGAGAATATGCTGAGCTCTTAATAATACAAACAAATGGCCGATGGGATTTAATTCGGCGTTTGAGTGGTTAGTGCTACACTGTGAGAGATTTCGGTTTGTGCGTGGGCTAGGCATCTGTAGAGGTAAAGCAATCCCATTTCAGGCCTGGACAGGCCCTGAGAATTCCAGGAGGTTGAGGCTCCCAGATTTCAACACAGTCGGCACATGAAGGTGGTATGGTTGTCAGCCCTACGCACCGGCCGCCTTTACCCCCCAGGAAACATTCCTACTACTCATTTCTGTTAGATGCTGAGTCATCTCCAGGATAGACATCTGTTGTATCACGAATGCTATAAGTTGATGTTGAAACTTCTTCATTTGAGACTAATGTTCACGCCTGGGACATTCTAATAAGGCCAAGTCATATTATTGAGCTTTTTTTTAATATTTTGCTCACAAAGAATGATTTGGGTGGTGCATTCTGAGTGAATGCCGTCCGTGTGTGCGCAGCTCGATGCTCAGTTTGAAAATCATTCCTTAAGATGGAGTTAGGTCTGTGTAATGCATTTCGTACAGACAGCAATGGAGAATCTTTGGACGCCATTTAATATTCTAATTAGCAGTGTTACTAGATTTTGAAAATTCGGTAGGGATATTTACCATCTTAGGTAAAGGGCTCATTTGTGACGTCAACTCTATATATAAAATTACAAACACAACAATTTAACTTATTGTAAAAATATTCCGATTTTGCATAATTTTGCTACATGTTTCGGCCATTGCAGCTATTATAAGGTAAATTCTTCACAAGAATGCACAAAGGAAAGTAATTTTTGCTTATCAGTGTGGCGTGATCTCAGGCTCCCACCGTGGTGTAAATGAGATATTCGCTTTTCTAGCACAGACGTTTCAGGACAACCTATCGGTCCCGTAATTAAGGCCAAAGCAGTTTAATTACCAATGTACACCGCGTAACGCCTCAGAAGAACGAAGGTCTCCTTAACGGTGTTCATAATCAAAGTATAATCTATACACACAGAGCAGTATTGTACCTGCTATTTAAAACTTCAGTTTGCAGAATAATTACATAACGTTACCAGATCCACGTCCGACATGCCTACTCGTGTTTCGAGTACTAGCAGACAGCTGAAGAATAAAAAACCAACTAGATGCCACTTGATATTTTATTGCACTTCTTATAGGCTCAACACATTTCGAGCGTTAATATGCCCATCTTCAGGACCTCGCGACTGTGATGTTAATTACCACAATAACAAAGTATTACCTGGCTATAACGGCTTCCTTCTAAAAGTGCTAGAATAGTTCTACGGTTGCCGTTTTCGAACGTTGGTCACGCAACCAACTTTCCTGGATTGTTTAGGGGTTTTCCTAAGCGTCTGATCGTAAATATTGAGATTGTATTTTAAAATAGGTCACGACTGCTTTATTCCAAAATCAATTTCAATACATTATTAAAGATCACCCCTTCCATTCGACGTCACACAACCAAGGCGGTTCGTAAAGCTTTCGTAAGTAAACAGGATTAAATTGATTATATACAAAGAATATACTTGATAAACCACAGACGTTGCCATAACATCTGTGGTTTTCGCAGTAATAAAAGTCTCGCCCTCAGGGTGCACAGCTTGGGGCCAACACATCCCACCTGATAGAGTAACACACGGATATCGGATTAGAGTGAGTTGTGTTTGTGTGTGTGTGTGTGTGGACGTAAGTCAGATGATTTATTGTTGCTTAGTCTAAGTATTCGCTATTAACTGCATGATTAATGGGAGGATGCTTGTGAATGGTAAAGACGGTGTACAGCGCCATGTAGCATTTCATTTACCATGCCGCTTACAGAACTGATAAGGCTTTGTAACGTAAAAATGAACTAAAAATTTTAAATTTTTGATATATCTTCCCTGGTTTATGTAGGGCTGTGAGTGCGCAGTCCTTCATTCAATATTTACTTACCAAACAAGAAACACCGCCTGACCTCCTACCAGTTCAAAAACGTCCGTACTTGGCACGTTCTTCCAAGCGTGCTATTGATAATCACTTTCATATCTTAGGCTTCTTTTAATTAATTTCGCTATTTTGATCCACAAAGTACATAGAGGTGGCTGTACAAAAGCGCGATCAATACAGCTGACTACAAAGGCGTCATATTTTTCCGAGCCCCACTGAATTGCTTGCCTGGTGTTTCAGCTTTGTCATAGTCTTTAGACAAAATAAGTTTAAATGATTAATGAACCCGAGAAACGAGGGTTTTTGTATATAAAAATACAAATGAAAAAAGGTAAAGTGATCCCTTTACAGACCCGGTGTGGCCCAGAGGGTGGGTAGAGGTACAGCTCTACTCTTCCATGACCGCGTCACTAGAAGGGAGTGAGTGGTCAGCAGCACGCCTCGGCCGCACTTTACCTCCGGGAAAGACCCGGTACCCATTTTATAGGAGGCTAACTGGGCCCCGGGGTCGGTCTGGACCGGCGGAAATTCTCGTCCCCACCGGGATTCGATCTCGGATCGTCCAGCCCGTAGTCAGGCGCTAATCCGACTGAGCTACCGGGCCCATATAAAAATACAAATAAAAGTAATTAATTAAACGGACAATAACGGAAAGTATCAGTAAGGCAACAGAAATTTTAATCGGAACTGACTCCTGTCTGTTGTAGGTTCTAATGGGAAATAATTTATTATAGAAATATCTGACGTTTCTAGACTCCCGCCTATCACAGCACAGTTCAGTATGCAGGATGAATTTAGCTGGGGAATGCTATATGTACGAGTGTTACGAATGTAATGTAGCTTGTGTTAGCTAGTTTTAAAACTTTGTGCTTGAAATCCCCGAAGATGTAATAGCAGTGCCGAAACATGATGGAGTGAAAAAGAATTAAACATTTTCCATTCCGTGCTTCAAAATACAATTATTGCAATTCAAGCTAACAAATGCTGTTAGTGTTACAATACCATTACATTGACCACCAACTCCCACATGTACGTTTTTCGTTCCTCACAAGCCCATCACCAGGGAGCACTGCAAGTTGCACAAAGGGACTGACTAGTAAACTGGTGAGAGTTATTGGCGGCTCTACATACAATAAACCAGTGTACTAGACAGTCACTATATGCAACTTGTAGTGCTCGCTGATGATGGGCTATGGATGCCCAAACATGTACATGTAGTTTATCTCAGTAATTAACCAACTTGATGCACAAAGGTTTTGTTTTACAATAAGTTTATTTCATGCCTGTACATGCTTCGAGCACATGTGCTCATCATCAGGAGGTCAAAATTGCATTACACAGCCTCTAGTATCATCACACCTGTAGGTGTGATGATACATGTGCTCGAAACATTTACAGGCATGAAATGAACTTACTGTAAAACAAAAATGTTGTGCATCAAGTTGGTTAATTACTGAGATAAATATACTGAGTTGCACGGTCAGCAAAACGTCAAAAAATGTACATGTAGTGTTTTATGGTCAATGTGTAATAACATTATCATTATAACACTAATACAACTGTGGGCATTTATTTGGTTTGAATTGTAATTAAGTGATAAAATTCTATATACTATTATGTATGTAGTATGTGATCTATCTAACAACACACAACACTCACAACAAACATCCCTGCCCCTTTTGGGATTCGAACCCACAATCTCAGCAGGCGAGCGGCCGCAGATCTACGCCTTAGACCGCGCGGCCACTGGTACCGGCATTTAGTTGGTTAAGTAAAAGAAAATAAGTTAACGACGACTGTCCCGTCACTTACCTGAGACAGACGACTCCATAGTTTGCGAAGTGCTGGTGCATGTAAACGCTTCAGAAGTTGGAATTCAGTATGGGCAGCCTGTCTACACTTTCACCACACGGAATTCAGATAAACGAAATTCCAAAATCCTGTGAGATAACACGTAATTTGTCTGGAAAAGAAGATTTTCTTCTGTCAGTTGTTTTAACTGTATTGAATATTATGAACAAAATAGGAGTATGTCTTTTAAAGGCTTTATTTTGTCTTACTCTGTAAATATTTCCTTAATTATAGACATTATACTGAACAATTATTTGTGGTTTTGTGACAGTAGAAATTTCGAATTACGGAGGAAATGTAGAAAAAAAGCATTTTTTTTGTAAAGGTTTGAGCACGGAAGGGTTTATTGTGGTTGAAAGATGGCGGCCCGTGATGGAAGTAGATCTTACGAACAGAATTTACCAGATATTTTCTCTTTACAAACATACGCAAGTTCACGACTTCCTTTTCTCTAAATACACACCGATCGTGGGATTGTAATAGTTGAAATCGATGTACACCATTTTGAACGTCACGGTCTTGTCCTTTACTGGACTGGGCGCCTTTGAGAATTTACAGTTATTACATCTTCGAGTAAATTAGATTCTTTTCTCCTGTCATTATTTATAGCAGTGGCTAAAACGTGCTTTGGGAACTAGTGTGATCTGGTTTGAAGTCTCTGAATACGATGTTCTTCTTAATTTTATCAGTATAAAGATTCAGTTTTGCGTCACAGAGAACAGAGTGTGCATCCATTAGAAACACTAATTGGTTAATGCTGTGTAGGGAAATAAGCGCTATTATTAGTGAGGATCTTACGAAACATGTTCTTATTTCGCATGGAAGAGTTCAGTATCATTTACATCAATACCACAGGTGTTGTTTGCGACATCGTGATCTGCTGAACAACGAAACGGATCTTTTAAAAATAAACACTTTTAGAAAGCTTATGATTCATCTTTTATGAGCGTCTCTTTTGTTTTTATTGCTTCTAAAAACTATTTTTAACAAAAAAATATAACGTTAAACATCGGCAGTGCTGCCTCAAGCGGAGCCAAATGGAAGCCAATATATTTCGTGTATTTCTCTTGGCCTCCGCTTGAGGCAGGACTGTCGATTGAAACGTTCTGTTCCTTACTTAAACTTGGTGGGAAGCTGTTGTTTCTTATTCGCACGTTGCCTCTGATCCGATGACCCCCCAAAGAAATTACCCAGCATCAAGCATCAGTAACTAAACTTTTTAATGTTTATTAAAATCAAGATACTGTAATTTTTGTTGATATATTTTACTGTCTGTACGTGCGAATTACTCGGAAGAGTTAAATTAGCATCTTATTACTACAGCATTTGGTGTGTACACGTAGTTTCCACTGTGCAGTAAAAGGTCTGAGAACGAGTCGGAAGTCGTAAAATCTTAAATTAAAGGTAATGTATACAGCAGCAACTAGAGACACAGTCAGGTGTTACAACGTAATAACGCCGGTGGCGTCTAGCTGACTACACAGTGTCACATCCCAGATTGCGGAAATTCAGCGTCACCGACATGAGAACCAAATATCTCAACGTGTGTGCATGGGGCAAATAATGTTTTATTCCGGTTCAAATTTCAGCGTTAATAAGGAAAATTTTCCCCGTGTTCAATTAAGCATCGCACCACGAAGGTACGTAGGCGAGAGTATGCATTACTGCACACAGTCTTGACAGCGGCAGTATGCGGGAGCTGAGTTGTCAGCGTCGCGTTCCGGCTGCTTTACCCCCTTAAAAATTCTTCGGTAGGTATTGAATAGGAGATGGGTTGGCCCACTGGAGCGGGTCTGCATGTTTTGAAGAATAGAAGAAGCACTTAGTCCTAACAGGAATCGAACTCCAATTTGTCGGTCGTCTAGCCCGTAGCCTGGTAATTATGCTGACCGAGCGACGTACTTGAAATTTAATATATGTAATCCTGCAGGCTGAATAAAAATAAAGTGGCAATATACCCATTATATTAAGGACTGTATGGAAGTGAGTCTTGGGTTCGCATACCGGTTTTGACTGCTTTCCTTTACTGCCGTTGCTTTTCCGAAAACGCCTGCAAGGTTTGTAATAGACAACATGCTTCACATTGGAGCCAGAGAAGTTGCCGAAACGCTAACACACACTGCGATGACAATGAAAGGTGACATGTACGACATGACAATAATGTCAGGAAGAAGACGTAGAGCTAGAATTCTGTTCGAGAGGGGACTGCGGTCTGCAAGGGCAGACTGCAGACACTTGAAGATGCTACTCTTGCAGTACAAGTGTGTCCGAAATTTGAAACTAAAGCCTTCCTTCTGATCCGATAGGCAGTCAGAAATTTTCATTGACGATCAGGACCCTGAGGCTGTATGAGTACATAATTTATGTTTTACTTATGTTATGAAAGTCATGTCGCAAATATAAGTGTGACATTACATCATCGACAAATGCATTTGGTGTCTTCATCTTGTTGTCTCTGTTAATAATTGTCTGTGTGTCAGAGTGAACACAGCATTTATAACACTATATATTATGTCGCCATCTACTACATGTTTCGGCCATTTTTGACCATCATCAGGTAGATCTTACAACATTTTTCATGTATGTTGTATGATGTACCTGATGATGGCCAAAAATGGCCGAAACGTGCAGTAGATGACAATGGAATGTGTAGTATTCTACAAGTTGTGTTCATTCTTGATAATAAACACGGAAAACGCTTTAATATACATACAATATAACTACATATTTTGTGGTTCACCTAATTTAAATCGCAAGGTCTAAACTTCGTGTTTCTTTATATCTCTATATCTCCATATCTCTATATCGCTATATATCTCTATCTCCAAATCGCTTTATCTCTATATATCTATATCGCTATAACGCTATATCTCTATATCTCTCTGTCTCTATATCGCTATATCTCTCTATCTCTATATCTCTATGTCGCTATATCTATATCTCTATCTTTATATCGCTTTATCTCTCTATCTCTATATCGCTATATCTCTATACATTTATATCGCTATATCTCTTCATATCTATATCGTTATATCACTCTGTCTCTATATCGCTATATCTCTCTATCTCTATATCTCTACATCTCTATATCTCTATGTCGCTATATTTATATCTCTATATCTCTATCTTTATATCGCTTTATCTCTCTATCTCTATATCGCTATATCTCTATATACATTTATATCGCTATAACTCTTCATATCTATATCGTTATATCACTCTGTCTCTATATCGCTATATCTCTCTATCTCTATATCGCTATATCTCTATATCTCTATGTCGCTATATCTATATCTCTATCTCTATATGTCTATCTTTATATCGCTTTATCTCTCTATCTCTCTATCGCTATATCTCTATACATTTATATCGCTATATCTCTTTATATCTATATCGCTATATCTCTATATCTCTATGTCGCTATATCTATATCTCTATCTCTATATCTCTATCTTTATATCGCTTTATCTCTCTATCTCTATATCGCTATATCTCTATACATTTATATCGCTATATTTCTTTATATCTATATCGCTATATCTCTATATCTATGTGGCTGTATCTCTCTATCTCTATATCGCTTTATCTCTATATCTCTCTATCGCTATATCTCTATATCTCCATATGGCTATATCTCTATATCGCTGTATCTCTATATCTCGTATATCGCTATATCTCTATATCTATATGGCTATATCTCTATATCGCTATATGTCTATATCCTTATATCTCGTATATCGCTATATCTCTATATCTATATATGGTTATATATCTATATCTCTATATCGCTATATGGCTGTGTCTCTGTATCTCTATATGGCTATATCTCTATATCGCTATATCTCGTATATCGCTATATCTAAACACTTTTAAAACAATTTCAATAGTGGAATTGCCTTTTCCAAAATTTGTTTGTTAAAAGAAATGTAAATTTCTTCACGTACCACCAGGCGAACCTCCGCATACCACCGTTTGTAAAGTACTGCCCTAGGATGCCTGACCTCTGTAATCCTTATCACAACTACCACATTATAAATAACAGTCAACGCCACTGGTAATCTGCTCCAAACAAAGGAAACGATGTTGTGAAATTTCTTCAAAGAATGACAGTACAATTTTACTAACACTATGTCTTCTCTTGGCCTGCATGTGGATCAGTGTCCTTGGTTTAACCCTTTAAAGATTACGGTTAATCTGCATTATATGTAAAGATTCCGTTCGTATCGCGCAGTGAACACCCTCTTTCTCTGTTGTAAAAACGAGTCAGTTAATGCTGCGTAGAGAAGAAATTGCTATGTGTTCCGAGATCCATACAAACCGCATATAGACACTGGTGGGCGGAACGTAAAAGTTGTGACTGTTAAACTTGCTGGTATGTAAAGTTAGCAGAAGGCTTTAAAGAGTTAATGGCCCAATATTATGCTATTATAGGTGTAGTGTAAAAAAGTATCATCGTAAAAATGTGGTGGTTATGGAAGTAAGGGACACTGAAGAAGTAAAGGGTGAGGTTTACTGGTATTTACAGTGGCATGTATTTGCCGGACATTTCGTCGCGATGTTTGTTTCAAATCGTAATGAAGAGGAAAGCATGTTTATCCGAAACGCCCGTTCAGAATATATGTGTATTGCCGCGCCTCCATTCCAATCATGTTTCAACTCTTTACGTTAAGTAGCACAACCACTCAATACTTTCTTCTTGTTGTTTATTCTTCCTTCACCTCCACGTTTCTGTTAATTTATACTCTTCCTTCTCCTACTAGTTCTAGGAGGGTGAGATTTTGCTAATAGGGTTAATCGGAATTGGAATTTAAATTGACATTCTTACTCGAGTTGGAAATTGACTTAGGCCTCAAGAGGGATTAGACATACTTACTTACTTACTTACTCCATGGTGCAGAGTCCTTCTTGAGAAGCTAACTGGTTTGCAGCTAGTCAAGAAATTCCCCGCATTTTACGGAACCCGAAGATTCATTACCGTACTCACAAGCGTCCGCCACCTGTCCCTATCCTGGGCCAACCCAATCCAGTCCACATACCCACATCCCACCTCCTGGAGATCCATCCTAATATTATCCACC
>Ga0123354_10016489_pt1 | contig 11580 bp, 9 predicted proteins | sample TergutLab28metaG_2_FD_97872 | JGI IMG/M metagenome (GOLD analysis project Ga0123354, IMG submission 97872) | Labiotermes labralis P4 segment gut microbial communities from Petit-Saut dam, French Guiana - Lab288 P4 | ecosystem: Host-associated > Arthropoda: Insects > Digestive system > Gut ... | reverse complement strand
TGAAAAACGCGTGATATACCGCAAACAATACGCTCAGGGTGGAAACCCCAACCCTGAAAACCACTTCGCGTTTGCCGATATTCATCCCTATATCCCGAAAAAGCAAGCGAGCTAAAAATATCATCCGTATACCTCCAATCACCATGGAAAATCATTGGCTAATAATAGCACAATCGAAACAAGAAATCAATCGCCAGATCCATTCAGCATCAATTCCCGCTTATCACTTCGGCGGTCGACGCGATATATCCGGGCCGCAAATTCCCCGAAGCGATGTCGTAAAATGCCGTCAACGCGGCCATCATGTATGTCTGTAGTAAGACCATCCCCACGGACGAAACTACCATCAGCAATGTAATCCCTACGGGGAAAACTTGTGTGGGGTCGAAATTCTGATACGCTTGAATGCTGTTCATGGATGAAAATTCGCTCATAATGGCCTTGTTTGAAGTTATGCCTATCACTGCGAAAACAGCGGGCGGTATGGCGGCTAAAATCGCCCATCCTGAAAAGCTCAAATACAGCAGCGCGAATTTTTTCTTGTTTCCGGCCATCATCCGCTTGCTCCTGTTTACGCATTCAAAGACTCCGATTTCCGGGTGGTCGGCCAATATATAAAATGACTGGCTGTACTTTATCAACGCGATGAACACGGGGCATGCGAGCAGAATCAATAGCGGGGCGAAAAATATCCTGTACATCGTCAAAACTATGCCCGGAATCATCAGCAAATACCACAAGAAAACGTACAGGGCTATCAGGAGGGCCAGGCGAAATGACTTCCCGAATCTCTCGAAGCCATAAAAAATCTGCCCGATTTTCGCGTCCTCATTCCTGAAAACGCTCAAGGCGAATATCGAATAGCCCAGATAAAACGGACCCGCGACCAAAAGCGAATAAATCGAAGAAATTCCCGGCGCGTTCCGGAACAGTTCGGCTAAAATGATCGCAGGTATGGAAATGGCGGCGTTATACACTAAAACCGCGATGAAAGCCAGCTTCCATTTCCCCTTCAGAACCTCCCTGCCAAGGGCTCTAAGCATGCCGCACTTCTCCGTAACTATGAATCGATCCATTTCCCCTCCCCAGACTTTATCCGCCATGGCAGACATTATATTAAAACAGCCGCTTCCTCGCAATATGCTTACAGATTTTTTCCCTCAAGATGCTCGATTTCACCGGTTTCACGACAAAATCCCTCGCGCCGAGCATTATCGCGGCGGACAGATTATCCATAGTCCCCTCTGACGTCAGGAAAATTATGGGGGTTTCCTTGTGCTCGGGATAGCTCCTTATGACAGGGATGAGTTCAAACCCGTTCCGACCTGGCATCTGATAATCGAGCAGAAACAGTTCCGGCGTTATCTGTCGCAGAATTTGCTCAAGCATCATTGGGTCCGCAAGGGTATATACGGTATATTCGTTGCCCAGCGTCGAGGATATGGACTTCAATATCACGGGGGCGTCGTCGATCGCCAGTATCACAAGCTTGCGCGTGTTTTCATCGTAATCAAGGCCCCTTACTGTTTCGAGCAGTGAAAGCTCGCCCTGCGGGGCTTTGGCCTTGCCAGTCATATCGGCTGACAGGATCTGCGCGCGCAGCTCATTTATACCTTCCAACGCTTTTTTCGCAAAGCTCGAAGCCGATTTATACAGCCCGTTTTCCTGAGCGTCGAGTATGCTCTCGATATCAATATCGTCAGCCCCCAGATTTTTCAGAAGAATGGTCAGGTTCGCCAACACTTTGAAATCTTCCTGTTCGCTCTCATACATGATGAATTTATCCAAGGCGTTCTCGATATCAGGAATAATCTCCGCGTATTCCGAAAGCATGTTGAAATACTCCGCAAGCGAAACCGTCTGGTTTTTGATCGCTACGTTCCTTATGCTTAAAATCTTCCCTCGGAGAAGGGTTTTGATATCATACGCTCTGAAGCTTTCATTTCCCATCGGCATTCACTCCTTTTAACAGCCTGTCCATAATTTCTACGGCGTTGTCGTAATGCATGACCATCACCGCGTCGTCTATCAGCCCGGCGCCTTCTTTGAGCGCGCCTGTCAGCTCCAGCGCCTTCATCGCTTCAATTTCATCGTATATTGCAGCGATGTCCGCATTGCCGAAAGCCTCTTTCAAATTGTCAAAAATGCCCGGCAGTTCAGCGGGGATATCAACAGGGCTCCGATCATGCTTGACATTTTTGTAAGCTTCCCTGAGCTCAAGGCTGAAATCATTCAGATTCTTTAAAAACAACGGCAAATATGACGAACAGAAAACCGCGTCCTCATTTTTGGAAGCCATTTCAAGTTCACGCGCTTGCCCGGAAAGTGCTGTTCCGCCGATGTTGGCCAGCGAACCTCTTATTCCGTGGGCTTCTATCGCGAAACCGCGCATGTCACCCGCCAAAATGAACGAGTTTAAATTTCTGTCACATTTTTCAATTTCATCAAGCAGCAGCCTGAGCGACCCTTCGTATACGTCCCACTGGCCTGAGACGATATCAAGCCCCTCTTTTACCGAAAGCCCTTTGATTTTCATGAGCGCTTTCCCGAATTCGCGGTAGGCTTCAGGGATATCCCCGCGGCTGTCGCCGTCATCTGAGAGATCGATGCATTTACCTGCGGGTATCCAGTGCCTGAGCACAGTAGCCAGTTCCTTCTTGATTACGGGCTTCGAAAGGTAATCGTCCATCCCCGCTTCCAGCATCGACTCCATGGCGTCGCCTATCACGCTCGCTGTGAAAGCTATTATAATGACGTCTACGCCCATGTCGCGGATAGCCCTCGTCGTCTCAATGCCGTCCATCCCGGGCATCATATGATCCATGAAAATTATATCGTATTGCTTGCGCTTCACCATCTCAACCGCCTCCTCGCCTGATTCCGCCGTATCAGCCGATATCTTATACGACCGCAAAAGGCCGCAGGCGACATTCAGGTTCATCTTGCTGTCATCAACCACAAGCACCCTTAAATCCGGCGCGGAGAACATGGCTTCATTTTCATCGGCCTTGCGTATGAGCGCCGCGTCGCCTTTTACCAGTGGAAACTCAAGGCTGAAAGTCGATCCCTTTCCATATTCGCTTTCAACTGATATGTGCCCGCCCATCAATTCCGTCAGCGCTTTTGAGATCGAGAGGCCAAGCCCGGTCCCCTGTTTGCCTCGGTTTTTCTTCCTGTCAAACTGCTCGAACTCAATGAAAAGCTTATCAATATCATTCTCCCTGATGCCTATGCCGGTATCGCTTACCGCATACCTTATGGTCTCGCCGTCAGATCTGACAGAAAGCCGCACATAGCCCTCGCTGGTAAACTTCATCGCATTGCTGATCAGATTGAGCAGCACCTGTCTGAGCCTGTTGTCATCGCCGTACAAACACTCAGGGATATCCCCGTCTATGCTGAGTCTGAACGCTATGCGCTTGTCTTCGACCAAAAATTGCGCGATTGAAGAAATATTGTCCATCATCGCGTTGAAATCATAATTCTCCGGGTTTATGCTCAATTTGCCCGCCTGGATTTTTGATATGTCCAGAATGTCATTGATTATATCCAAAAGCGCCGTCGCGGCAGTCTTTATATCCTTTACGTACCTGAGCTGGCGCTGATTCAGTTTTTCCTGTGACAGCAATTCCGACATCCCAAGAACCGCGTTCATGGGCGTGCGTATCTCATGGGACATGCTCGCTAAGAACTGGCTCTTGGCTTCGCTCGCCGCCTGCGCGGCCTCCCTTTGTATCTCGGCTCTGTGCTCCCTCTCCGTTATTTCCTGCATTTTTTGTTCCCGCGCCTTCACCTCGCGAAGATCGCGCGAATAAGAGAGGACGCGGTACGTATCCTTCCACTGGATCCGCACGAAAGAAGTCTCCACCGGAAGCGGATCCCCCTCCGTGGTCATGAACATCCACTCAAAATTGTTTATATTACCGAATTCTAGGACTTTTTGCCAGATTTCATCGACTTTGGCGGCGCTCCTCGAACCATCAGGCTGATATTCCGGATACAATCCGATAAAATCCCTTATAAAATCCGCTTTATTGCCGACCCCGAAGATATCCATCGCGACTTTATTGCAGTCTATCACTTTTCTTTCATCGTCCTGTAGAACACAAATCATCGGGGTGCTGTCCAGCATGACCCGCATGCGCTCATCCGCCTCCTTCGCTTCGGCTTCCATCGCAATAATGCCCGACAAATCATAAAAATATGCGACCAGCCTGTACCCTGAAAGCCATGACAGCCGAGCTGCGGACACTTCGAATTGCATGGGGGCGCCGTCGCTTCTCCGCAATTGCACCCGGCACTTCGCGAACCCCTTGCTTATGGCGTCGTTGATAACCCCCCGCATTATTTTCTCTGTCGGCGTCCCATCGGGTTGATATCGCGGCTGAAGCAATATGAAATGCCTGTTGAATTCTTCAGGGCGCAAGTCGTCTGAAACGCCGAGAGATCTGGCGATTTCGCGGTTGTAAGCGACCGCGCCGCCATTTTCATCCCAAATCAAACAGGGGGTCAGGGTGGAGTACAGAACATCGTTCATGCGCCTCTGCGACTCCATTGACTTCAGCTCGGTGATGTCCTGAAGCGTCAGGACCACTCCGCAGAAAGCCCCTCCCTCCGAAAGCCTCCTGTATGTTATATGATACGACCGCGTCCCCGCGTCGCGCCAATTGATATGATCATCGACGGAAATGGATTCCTCACCGAACTTTATGCGCGCAAACCGCTGCAAACTTCGCTTGACATACGCGGCGTCCGGCAGCAGCCGGTGCAAGTAATCTATGCTATTCCCTATGAAATCCTCGACGCCGTTCAGCTCCATCAGCCTTATAACGCTGTCGCTGCAATGAACGGCGTTCATATCGCCGTCGAACAACAAAAAGATATCTGTCTTGCTTTCAATGATCTGCTTTATGTAATCCGTCAGCTTCCGCATTTCGCTCGTGCGCTCTTCCACGGTCAGCTCAACGGTTTCACGCATTTCACTTGCGGTATGCCGCAGCAGCTTATTCATTCCGAAATAAATCACGGCGGCGATCAATAGCAGGCAAAGGAAACATCCCGCCGCGAGGGCCGGCCCGGCCAGGTACTGTGTAAGAATCGCGAACGCGCAAAACAACAACCCCACAACCAACATCATGGCTACAATAATCTTGCCGGGAAAAGACATTCTCATCAATTTAAGCCTCCGCCTTGCGCTGATTAAAACAGATTCGCGAACACCTCTCTGATCTCGCTCCTGTCAAGGAACACATAGTTATTGACCAGAAGCCTTTGCTGGTTTTCAATCGTCGAATCGGTGAATTCATCGATCTGCGCTTCCGTCATCCCGTATTCCCTCAGAGGTTTTTTCATTATCAGCTTGTTAAGGAACTTTTCAAGCTCCCCGTACACGTCGCCGCTCTCGCTGCAACCGATGAAATCGGCGAAAAGTTTCGTGGCCTGCTTGATTTTCCCGTCCGGGTTTTTCTTCTGATACATCTTGAACACTTCTGTGAAGAATTGATAGTTCGCCTCCCCGTGTGGCACATGGAACGCTCCGCCTATGGAATACGAAAGGGCGTGCACCGCCGCGCAGCCCGCGTTGCCAAAAGCGATGCCGGCGTAATTGGAAGCTATCACAAAATCTTTCAGGTGATAGAATCTCTCATCCTCGCCTTTCGCTACGATTTCCTTGTACCCTTTCATGATCATTTCCATGGCATGCAATGAATACATCTCCGTAAAAGGAGACGCTTTCGGAGACAGGTATGACTCTATGGCATGGATGAGCGCGTCAACCGAGCTTGTGACGAAGAATTTATACGGCAGCCCTTTAACAGTCTCGGGAACCAGCACTGCGAAATCCGTATACGTCTCGTTGACCGCGAGCCCCTTCTTCGTATGCAGCGCCTTCAGCTCCGCGATGGCTACGTTGGTGACTTCGCTGCCCGTGCCGCATGTAGTCGGAACAGCTATGAGCTGTTTTTGCTTCTGCGGAGTGACTTTCCCGGTGAACAGGTCGATCGACTTTTCCGGGACGTTCAACGCCAATATCTTGCATATGTCGACTATCGTCCCGCCGCCGAATGCGATTATCCTGTCAAAATCGAACTGCTTCATCTCTTTTGACATAGCGTCGATCATTTCGTCCGACGGTTCCCCGGCACCGAACTTTTCCTGATAGATGACGTTGGTATCGATTCCAAGCGGCTCCGCATACGGCTTATACAGCCATTCATTGGTGATCAGCAGATCTCTTTTACCGATTTTAAATTCATCGTTGAATTCTTTAAAAGTATCAAATAAAAATACTTTTGGCACCAGTTGTAATGCTTGCATTTTCTTCCCCTCCATCATTTTGATAAAATTTTAAAATTTTGCGTTGAACCTTTTTTCAAATTCCTCTTTAAGCTCCTCCCTGAACGACGGGTGCGCGACAGCTATGAGGTTCCTCGCCCTCTGTTTCAATGTCTTCCCCTTCATCTCGGCGATCCCGTGTTCCGTGACTATGTAATCCACGTCGTTTCTTGACGTCGTAACCGCTGCGCCCTGATCTATATAAGGGGTTATCTTTGAAATCATGCTCCCGTCTTTCTTCTTCGCAACCGACGGCATGGCTATGATAGCCTTGCCAAGGCCGTCCGTCGACATGAATGCGCCGCGCACAAAATCCACCTGGCCGCCGACGCCGGAAAATTGCCTGATCCCTATGCTGTCCGAGACTACCTGCCCCATGAAATCCACTGAGATGCTCGCGTTTATCGAGACCAGTTTTGAATTTTGCGCTATGACATATGGGTCGTTCACGTAATCGACGGTCTTTAGCTCCACGATGGGGTTGTTGTCGGCGAAATCATACAGCCGCTTCGTTCCCATCAGGAACGTTATCGTCATCTTACCTTTGTTTATGGATTTTTTGCTGCAGTTCACCACTCCCGCTTCAAACAGGTCTACCACCCCGTCCGAGATCATCTCGGAATGAATCCCGAGGTCCTTCTTGTCATTCAGCGAATGAAGCACCGCGTCCGGTATCGCCCCTATCCCCAGTTGCAGCGTAGCGCCGTCTTCGATGAGCTCAGCGCAGTTCTGCCCGATGGCCTTTTCGACCTCGCCGATGTTCGGAAGCGGCAGCTCCGGCAGCGGATGCGACGTTTCAACGAACTTGTCTATCTCGCTGACATGGATGAACGTGTCGCCGAAAACTGTCGGCACCTGGTCGTTCACCTCCGCCAAAACCGTCCTCGCGGATTTGATTCCCTGATACGTATAATCCGAAGAGACCCCTGTGCAGCAATACCCGTTCTTGTTCGGGGGCGACACCATGACCATGAACACGTCGACGTCAATTATGCCCTTCCTCATGTACGAAGGCACCGCATGGAAAAACACCGGCGTGAAATCGCCGTGCCCCTGCGCCGTCGAATCCCTCGTGGTGGCGCTGCAGAACCAGCCGTTGAAAGTGAAGTTGTCTTTGTATTCAGGTTTTGAATACTCCCCTTTCCCCATGGTGACCATATGGCATACTTCCACGTTCCTGTATGCGTCCGCGTTTTTCACCATCGCATCCACAAGGATGGGAGGCTCCGCCACGGCATGCGCGAGAACCACGGTATCCCCCGACTTTATGCTTCTTACCGCTTCATCGGCGGAGCATTTCCTGCTTTCATAAATCGTCTTCCAATCCACTTTGTAAATCCTCCTTCATATACGCGCGTCAACGTTTGTTCGAACGTCTCCAGATCATCATTTTTTCAGCGGATGATATCAATTCCTCGCGGAAATCAGGGTGCGCCACGGAGATCATGGCCTCCGCCCGCTGCCACGTGTTCATTCCCTTGAGGTTGACCTTCCCGTACTCTGTGACTATGTAATGGGCCGTCGTGCGCGTATCGGTCACCACGGAACCGGTGGTGAGCGTAGGCAATATGCGGCTGTGCAGTTTCCCGTCCTTGCCCATGATCGCCGAGCTGCAGCAGACAAAACTCTTCCCGCCCTTTGAAAGATACGAACCCATCACGAAATCAAGCTGCCCGCCGGCGCCGCTGATATGCTTGAAGCCGGCTGACTCCGAGCTGATCTGCCCGTACAGGTCGATATCTACGGCGTTGTTTATCGACATGAACTTGTCGAGCTGCGAAATCACGCGAACGTCGTTCGTGTAATCCACGGGCGCGCTGAAGCATTCCGGGTTGCCGTCCAGATAATCGTACATTTTCTTCGTACCCGCCGCGAAAGAGTAGACCTGAAGCCCTTTGTCGATGGATTTGTTGGCGCCGTTGATCCTGCCCGCGGCCGCCATGTCGACAAATCCGTCGACGTACATCTCCGTGTGCACTCCAAGTCCTTTTAAATCCGAATTCGCGATGAGCGACCCGATAGCGTTGGGCATGCCGCCTATTCCAAGCTGGAGACAGGCGTTATCCGGTATCTCCTCAACGATAAGCCTCGCGACCGTTTCATCGACCTCCGACGCCCCTCCGCTCGGGAGTTCGGCGATTTGAGAGTGCTCGCCCTCAACGATCATATCCACCTCTGAAATATGGATATTGCTTTCAGCGCTTCCAAAACAGTAGGGGAGGTTTTCATTCACTTCAACGATGATTATCTTCGCCCTCCCGCACATCGCCTTGATATGGGACGTGCTTACTCCGAAGTTGAACCAACCGTGATTGTCCATAGGCGTGACCTGAAACATCGCCACGTCGACCGGATCCACGTTCTCACGATAGTAGCGCGGAAGCTCGGAATACCTGATAGGGCCGTAAAAAGCGGCGCCCTCGTTGCACAGCTTGCGTTCGATCCCCGACATGTGCCATGAGTTCCATATGAAATGCCTGCCGGTTTCAGGGGCTTTCCCGATCTCGATAGGCCAGAGGGCTACTCCGCCCCTCGCCTTTACATCTTCCAATTCCCCGTACCTCGCCGCGAGCGCCTTGTCGAGGTTAAGCGCGTGCATGGCGCACCATCCATAATCGACCCAGTCGCCTGATTTGACGCACTTTACGGCTTCCTCCGCGGTAGTCAGCTTTTGTTTATATATTTCTTTATAATCCATGATCTCCTCCAATAATTTTTGCTATTTTTAAAGAAATCCCTTCAAGACAGGCCTCATCCCACATTTTCAGGGTCGCCAGCCTTGACACGTACCCTTCATACGAGGCGCAGCAATTCGTGCAGCCGCCGATCACCAGAAGCAGGTCATATTCCGCGTTTTCCTCAGCTATTTCAAAATTGACCCTGCCCTTGAACTCAGCTTTCAAACTTTCCAGCGCCCCGCCCCTTTCATATCTCGGGTTGCAGCCGCCACAAAACCTGACGCCGCAGCTCAGCGTCGTGTCGGCATTTACGCCCTCCAATTATCTCACTTGATCCCGCAGATAGCCTTTGCAAGCTTCTTCTTGTTTTCGATATTTCCCTGGCGTGCGATCATGATCCTTTGGGCTTGCGGCGAACCCGCGCCGTGCATCGATTCGGTCCTGTACCCCACCGCCGACGCGCCGAGGCAGATGTTCTCAAGGAAACGGAGGACGCGCATCCTTTCTTCCGTGGTGCAAATGTCCGTTCCGGCGAAATACTTATTGCAGATATCCCCTACCGTCTCGCCGTTCTTCCCCACCTTCAAATCGGATTTGAAATCTTTTTCAGACGGCATCGTGACCATCAGCCCGCCGGCTATGTCTTCGGCGAGCCTCACGATTTCATATGGGAACCTCGTCACGTTCTGCTTGCATACGTTCGCCAGCAGAAGATCGATCTGATAATTGCCGGCGGCGGTGCGGTACCCTTCGGCGGAGCATGCGATGCCGCAACAATACAGCGTCTCGTTCAAGTGGGTCATTTCAATGAGCTTGTCCTTCACATGGGAGGCTTTGCTCGCGCCGTTGTAATCGGCTGCGAGGGCCGCCGCGCCTATGACCACGTCGCCCACCCCTACTTTGCAACCGCCGTATGACTGTCTGTGATACCCCGCGAACCTTTCCACGAGGACCCCAGAGAATTCGACTTCGCCGCAGAGGTATATGTTCTTGTTCGGTATGAATACATTGTCAAACACCACGAGCGCTTCCTGCCCGCCGAACTTCTTATTTCCAAGGTCGACGTCCGCGCCTTCCTCCATCTTCCTCGTATCGCAGGACTGCCTGCCATATACCATGAACAGCCCGTCCGCGTCCGAAGGGCATGAGAACGATATCGCGTAATCCTTGTCGGCTTCAGCCATGGCGATGGTCGGCATTATCAGGTGCTCATGGGAATTGACGGAACCGGTCTGGTGGCATTTGACCCCTTTCACGACGATGCCGTCGGGTCTCTTTTCGACGATATGCATGAAGACGTCAGGATCTTTCTGCTGTGACGGGGAAAGGCCCCTGTCGCCTTTCGCGTCCGTCATCGCGCCGTCGACCGTCAGATCGTTCTCCTGTATGTACTTCAGATACTCTATGAAATTCTTATGGTAGCTCGTGCCATGTTTCTTATCTACTTCAAAGGTGGTGGAATAAACGGCGTTGAAAGCGTCCATGCCCACGCATCTTTGGAAACACGACGCGGTTTTCTGACCTAAAAGGCGCTGCATCTTGACTTTCTTCACGAGGTCTTCGGCGCTCTGGTGCAGATGGGTGAACCTGTTTACCGTGGCGCCCGTAAGATTTGACTTGGCAGTCATCAAATCGGCGTATTCCGGGTCATGGGCGAGTTCGTAGGTCATGGCGAGGCAATTGATCGAAGGCTTGATCATGGGATGGTCTACCCAGTTATCGATCTTCTCGCCGAACATATAGACCCTTGTATTAAGTTTCCTCAAACTCTCGACATACTGTGCTCCGGTCATTAACATATCAATATCACTCCTTATCTTTCACATTTTTAACAATATTAAAGTCTTCCGCCGCTCATCATGGACCTTGCCGTCTCGATCAATTCGTCGCTTACGGAATTGTCCAAAACCACGTCGCTGACCCCCGCGCAGTTTTCCATTACGACGCCTTTGACAAAATCCTCAAGGGTATACCGGACCGAAGGGCATGTCGCGCACGCGCCCGTCATCTTGACCGTCGCGACGCCATTCTCCAAACTGACGAGGACGGCCCCGCCAAAATGCCCCGCCAAAGCGGGATTTACTTTTTCCTCTAGTACCTTTTGAATTTCTTCATTCATTTTCACGTCTCTCCTGTATTTATTTTTTAATGGATTTTTTTTTATCTTTATGATATAGTATAGCCACATAATCCCAAATTATCAAGTGCTTTATTATATACGGCCCACAGGAATATTTAAATGCGGAAGTGTTATATCATAACATCTTACATAGAAGGCGACCTTTTAAAGCTGATTTCGCCCGGCAAGCCGGATTTTATAATATGCGCCGACGGAGGCTATGAAATCGCCGGTTCTTACGGCGTCACGCCTGATCTCGTCATCGGCGATTCGGACTCGGGGAAGATGGACGCCCCCGCCGAAGTCATCAGGTTTCCGAGGGAAAAGGATGAATCGGACACATTTTTATGCGTAAAGCACGCTGTCTCCCTTGGCTTTCAGGACATAACGGTCATCGGCGGGATGGGCGGCAGGTTTGACCATACCATGGCAAACATTCAGACTCTG
>Ga0123354_10016488_pt1 | contig 11580 bp, 6 predicted proteins | sample TergutLab28metaG_2_FD_97872 | JGI IMG/M metagenome (GOLD analysis project Ga0123354, IMG submission 97872) | Labiotermes labralis P4 segment gut microbial communities from Petit-Saut dam, French Guiana - Lab288 P4 | ecosystem: Host-associated > Arthropoda: Insects > Digestive system > Gut ... | reverse complement strand
GATTTGGACATGCGGAAGCTCTCCGCGAAGTGGGCCCCTAAATGTCTGAACGTGGATCAAAAACGTCAGCGCAACCAGTCGTCCGAGCATCTTTTGGAAATTTTTCGGCGCGATCCAAATGATTTCCTGTCGCGATTGGTGACCATGGACGAAACCTGGTTATATCACTATGACCCGGAGACAAAGCAACAATGAATGGTGTGGCGGCATAGCGGCTCACCCCACCCCAAAAAATTCTGAGTGCAAAAATTCGCTCGAAAAGTTCTCGCCTCGTTTCTTAGGGATCAAGACAGCATCCTCCTCATTGGCTATCTTCAAAAAGGCCAAACTATCAACGCGGAGTATTACTCATCTCTGCTGGTGCAATTGAAGGACATTTTGAAGGAGAAACGCCGTGGGAGGGTCACCAAGGGGGTCTTGTTCTTGCACGACAATGCCCCGGCTCACCGGGTACTTGCAACTCAGAAGAAAAGGGCCTACCTGGGCTTCTAATACCTTGAACACCCACCCTATTCTCCGGATCTGGCCCCGTCGGACTACCACCTGTTCCCTGGATTGAAAAAAACAATTCAAAGTTCGCCATTTTTCGTCAGAGGCGGAGGTCATTACTGCCGCGGAGACCTGGTTGGACGGACAACATTCTGAATTTTTTTTTTGAGTGGCTTGCAAAAGTTAAAGCAACGGGCTAAGAAGTGTGAGGACTTATCAGCACCCCCTCGTAATATATAAATTTCAGTTTTAAGTGCTCTAACATGATATCGATATCGATGAATCTCGAGTAACTTCAGAATTTAACAAGACAGGCACTATACGTATAACGTAGCACTGAGGCGCGTTCGCATAACCATTGTTGCCCTGGAAAAACAATAAGTATTACATATTCTGAGTGTGTATCTGTAGCCTTAGATATCCCAAATGTAAAGCGCATGCACTTTATTATATTGTCTATGGCCTGTATGGCTGTACCACATTTTTACACTGAATTTTATGTTCATGGGACCGTGCATCGCAATTTTATGTCAATATATATCCAACAAGATGCAACTATACACAGTTTACTTTACCTGTAAACTGCTCTACATGTTCCGGGTGGTTTCTGCACCCATCATCAGGAGCACAAATAACTGTATCTACAGCTTCTGGTACTAGTCAAACGTTGTTGCTACCGGTCGGTATCGTGGAAGAGTTGAGACTGCAGTCTCAACTGCTCCGCTATAGTGAAACATAGCAACAACGGTTGACCAGTACCAGATGCTGTAGATACAGTTATTTGTGCTTCTGATGATAGGTGGAGATGCCACCCGAAACATGTGGAGCAGCTTACAGATAAAATAAACTGTGTATAGTTGCATCTTGTTGGACATTTATTGGCATACATTTTTCCACATTATCTAATAAACGGCACGATTTACAGGAAAAACGTTATTGAATATAAAATGTGTTTTGATGTTGTCTACAAATTTTTAGTCTGAAACATTTCTAATTCGAAGAAGAATTTAGCGAGTTATTGCCATAAATGTACACACGTCCTAATGTGAAGTATACAGTGTTCGTATCAGATTGTAATAAAACTTGAATTTTCTTGATTGGCTTTCGAAAAATACTCAAATATCCAATTTAATTAAAATTCATTTAGTGGAGCCGAGTTTTTCCATGCGGACTGACACACAGACATGACGAAGGTAGTAGCTGCTTTTATCGATTTTGCGAACGCGCCTAAAAATTTCTCTGAGCTGCACGTCGAGTCATACTGGCACTGGTTACACAAAATGTAAATCTAAGTGCTACTCCAAACATTTTTATCGACACAAATCAAATACAAGTTATGAGAATGTCACAAGAATTATGTATACAGCTCTGTGAAAGACAAAACTGGTTGGCTATATATGTTACGTTATAAGTTATATAAGATATAAGTTATATAAGTTATATAAGGGACGTTATATAAGTTACGTTATATAAGCGACGTTATATAAATGACGTTACACTCTGCTATTGATTACCTAAATTTTTCATAAATCAGCAAATAAAGTCACATTCTTCAGTAAGAAAAGAGGGTTAATATAGACGCAAAATCACAACTAACGAAGCGGCAAAATCTGTGTATTCCAGAAATAAAAAATAAAGAATAAAGAGGAAGAGTGTGTGTTATTTAGCTACGCTGTCAGTCGGTGATAGATGGGTGACATGGGTATGGAGCAGTGGTGGAGTGATACTGACAGCGGAAAACAGCAGAACGTGAAAAAAAACCTGTCCAGAACAAATCTGGGATTGAACCAGAGCCTCTGTAGTGTGATAGAGGCATATAAATACAACGTGTCAGTCAATAACACAACACTTTATTTTATATATAATAAAAATAGTGTATTGTCAGGGCGATATGTTTCGACCTTTATTGGGTCATCTTCATTGAAATATAAATAGCTCTTGGATCTGTTTTCTCAGAGGGCCTGAAGACGAGCTAATAAAGGTCGAAACATGTCGCCCTGATAATATACTATTTTTATTGTATATAAAATAAAGTGTGTTATTGACTGACGTGTTGTATTTATAACACAATAAGTGATAGAGGCAACTAACCGTCTGAACTGACGGCACGGCCCAAAGAACGGAAAAGAGAGAAAAAGAAACAAAGGAATAGATATAACGAAACGAAGGAAAGACAAAGGGAAGAAAGAAAAACTGGTGAAATTTTGCTCCCTATGTTAGTTAACAAATACTTGTGGTTTGTAATATGACCGATGTAAGGTGTGGAGCGTGTTGAGACCGGCCATCAAAAGAGTATAGCGTGTGTGATTCATCGCACCTTACGTGCTGCCGTGACGCTCGCTGACATTGTCTACATGCCCCGGTTGTAATGTTGTGACACTTATCAGATATCACAGACACCTATTAGACCTACAACACTCTAGTTATAAATTACAAATCTACTGCCACTCTAGATGAAATAACATATACTGTATGCACTTCTCATAGTGCCAGTTCCTTAATGACCCTGCTTGTAGTGCTGTTCAGACGTCGAGAATTTATACGTCCGTCACATTACTAACTATTAACTACATAATTTTAGAACAGCGGCATTGAAAGCTGCATTAATTATAAGAGACCACTAAAATTCATAATTAAAGCACTTGATGGAAACATCACAGATATCACGGATTAAGGAAAATACTATGGAAATTTAAACTACAGGATAACCTGAATAAATCCCATGCGGTTGACATGGGTTTGACTGATATTATCCATGATGATGATGATCATCATCATTATAATGGTAGTAGTAGTAGTAATAATAATAATAATAATAATGTAATAAAAGTCTAAGCACAGGTATTTGCCCTGTAAATTTTGTTGGGTATCTAGCCGCAAATGCGGTCGTTTGGATGAAATCCAGACTTGAATTTAGCAAAGGTTGTGAAGCAGCATTCTAAAAGATTTCCACAGTAGTAAAGAGCAGCTGACTGGTTGATATGGTTACGATCACTGGAATATAATCTTGCTCAGTCTTGCATGTTGTCACAGTACGAGCAGAAGCAATGGACATATTGTGGGATTATGCAGCTGTGGGAACAAGGGCAGGTGATATGTGACGAGGCCGATTTCAGACTCGTGTAAACTTCATTGGTCAGAACGTTTACACAAGGGTAGGTCAACTGTTCGCGAGGGTGACACAGAAAGACTGTTAGGCTGTTAGGCAGCATAAGTTCATTTGGGCCCTCTCTCTTCCAGCCGCCAGTTAAGTGCGTGTCGCAGGGCTGTACCAAGTTGCACACCGTACCTGCCAAGGATTGAAGTGACCACCAGCGGCTTGACAATTATTGCGGACGTCGCCCAACTCATGGATGTTGAGTCCGTGCTTTCCTGGGGTCAGCTTGAGTATGGTTCCCTTCAATTGCACGGGGCCGTTGTCGTACAGCTGAACAAAGTCGATGTCCCCCACAGCATTTTCCCCTTTGTGCAGGGTCACGGTAGCTCTCCGAGACTGAAATTTGCACCACATTGAGTCACCACTACGTTGACAGTTACTTCGCCAGTCAACAAATTTACTTTTTATTGCTTATTATACGACGCTGTAAGCATGTCAGAAAATATGTGTCGATAGCAGGAAGACTGGTGAAAGACTAAGGGAAAAGGATCTGGAAGGTAACGGTGAGACTCACATGACATAATCGGGCAAGTCGTGGGCGGTACAGATAGAAAAATGTGTACGGCAACAAGCATTGGTTTTCAGGAATCCGGAGGCCCACTAACATTGGATTCATAGCAGCCCAACATTGGACCCTATTCTGCTGCAGTTTACTCCAGTTTTACAGTATTTCTCTAAGCTTGCATTTTAACATTATACTCCCATCTATATTTACGTAGCGATCTCCCTTTTAAGGTTCTCGGGACGGAGTTTTGCAGGCACTTCTCATCCTTCAACGCCTGCTATCCTCGATCTGATAACATTAACAATATTTTGTGAAAAGAAAAAAATTATCAATTTCTGTGCTGTGTGTAATTTGGTACGGTACATGCTTCTGTCTTTGAACTTCCCGCAAGTCTATATACTCTCCACAGCACTTGTTTTCAGGTGTGCTCTAATAACGATTCCACTACAGCAACAGCAATACGTAACCCAACTCAAGACAACTTTCGAATTTTTCCCAAAGATTTGGCTAAACCTACCGGGTTTAAACCTCTTCATACAGAATTCCGACAGACGATACAAATCTAACTAAACACTTCTATTGTAATTGTCTATGATGTATAATATAAAACATGATTTAACCAGTTTTGTGTTATTGTGGAATTTGGTCTGATTCGGGACGAACGAATACAGACTTGAACATATTAATAATTGTCCAAAGAGATGCAACACAAAGCATTCTATTTATTATTCTGCAAGTTCACTCTACATGTTTCGGGTGTCAACCACACCCATCGTCAGGAGTACACAAACCTGTAACTGCAGTCTCCAGTACTGGTCATATTTTTTGTGCAGCTACCTCCCTCCGATGTGGCCAAGCTTGACCAGTACCGGAGGCTGCAGTTACAGTTTTGTGTACTCCTGATGATGGGTGTGGTTGACACTCGGAACATGTAGAGTGAACTTGCAGAATAATAAATAGACTGCTTTGTGTTGCATCTCGTTGGACAATTATTAATATAGATCAGCAGTGCACGGAACCATAAACGTGAAAAACAGACTTGAGTGTCTGAGAATAATGTGCTGAAGAATTACTTGAATTTAAATATAGATAAAGCAACACCCCATAATTTTTGCTCTGTGCCTAGTAATATTACTTACTCCATGGTGCAGAGTCCCTCTTGAGAAGCTAACTGGTTTGTAGCTAGTCAAGAAATTCCCCGCAAATCACGGAACCCGAAGGTTCATTACCGCACTCACAAGCGTCCGCCAACTGTCTCTATCCTGGGCCAGCCCAATCCAGTCCACATACCCCCATTCCACCTCCTGGAGATCCATCCTAATATTATCCACCCATCTACGCCTAGGTCTCCCCAGTGGTCTATTTCCCTCCGGTTTCCCCACCAAGACCCTAGACACCCCCCTCTCAGTAATATTACGATAATAAAATGAGGTATAACTGACAAGAAAGTCCAGCAGGTCTGAGAGACACAAGACAGACGTGTAAACATATAATCCTAAAATCCCAGTGACGGATAGGGGCTTGGAGATCTAGGCATAGGTGGAAGAATAATTTTAAAATGGGTCGTAGAGAAACATGCTGTAAAGATCTCAACTGCACCTTCGCAAAAAAAGTAGTAAACATTTATTTATTTGACGAAAAGTCCAGTGTACATAACGAGAGAATAGTTGATTTTTGAGCCCAAATAAGGGGGGAAAAAATTGATTGAATTAAGCCATTCAGAGCAGATAAGCAAATACTCACGTGTACCTCTGTCGAAGTCAGTACCAGCGCCAGAATGCAGCTGATGACGTAGATAGGCCTCATGTTCCTGCCAACAGAAACATCAACATTCTTATTTGTGTTCAAAACATTACAGTGACCTTATCCAGGCAAGTCTAGTTCATGTGACCACCGGGACAAGGAAGGTACAACGTTACATTTTCCTTGTCATTTACTAAGGGGACGGGGGAAACAAAACTCCGCGCACTCTGAACCGCAGTACTTCATGACAGTGAGTGGTCACTTTCAAGCTACGGTTGTTTTAATCCCCGGGAAAGAGCTCTGATACCCGCTGTATATGAGGCTGTGTGTATCCCAGAAAAGGGCAGGTCACGGCGAAGGAAAAATTCCCTGCCCCCTCTCAGTGCCAAGCAACTACAGCCCCAGCGTAAGCATACTGCATTGATATGAACGCTACAACGTCATCAACTCGGCTGCATCGCATTCACGCATGCACACACACACATATACAGAATGTTCCGCGTGGGGATGAAAACTTCAGAGTCTTTGTGTATGAGTACATTTGAGTAAAAACCACTACCGTAATATTACGCCATACTATCAACCGTTACGCCGCTACGAGCAGTTCAACATATGTAGGCCTGTATGGCCGTAACAGAAAAGTTTAAAATACGTACATATTTTTCACATTGTAATATACATGCATACGACATATACAATATTACATGATCTTATGAAATGTATTCTACTCTGCTGCAAAGGTTGAGACTGACTGTCCTCTGGAAACAATACTGTGCTGGTCCGTCTTTCGTTGTCGTCGCAATGGATTAATTATTATAACGAGAAAGAACAGGTACAGTAACGGGGAACGTTCAGCAGACACTCGAGCGGTCACAGCAACTGTTACGTTACGTGGCGTACTTAATGGCCTAACGTCTACTGACAGGGTAACTGCAGATTGCGAGTTGAGGCGGCATCTTGGTAAGTCAAAGGCACGTAAGTGGGCGATTTATAAGCAGTCTGTTAAGCCAATTTTGCTATTTAACTACACAAACAATTTATCTCTGAAATGACTCCCAGCGGTTTATTGGCGACGGCTTCGTTTGTATGTGGAAAAACGTTGGGCTGTCCCATGCTCAGGCCACAGATAAACTGGACACAACTTATTGCCTTATAAAACACAGCCAGTTCCAATTCTAGTTTAATATTTCAGCTCAAGGGAGAGGAAATTATAGGAGGATTAAAATAAGTCAAAGAATGAATCAAGAATATGAGCATACAGCACGCGTAGTGAGGACGCGTTTTGCATAAATATTGTAGTTGAAATTCGCACGTAGTAGCTACTGACGTAAATTAAAGGATAGCATTAAATATTTGAGAAATGGGATGCCAGTGGCAAAACTATATGGAGCAGTCTCAGGATAAGATTCATTGGTGGATTCTTTGTAAACAAATTCAACTCAGAGACAGACCCTGCACATTACAGATCATAATCGATCTTTTTCTTAGCATATATTGAGAAAATACCAATTCCACTGGCGAAAACCTTTCAGGAAGTATACAGCAGCTTTATCAACATACCGGTAATAGAAAATGGACCACTTGAGATAAAATGGGACTTACATAATCAACAAACACTTACGTTAGTAAACTTACTAGGAGTTATCACAACTGTTGGACTGAAGATTATATAACGACGCTGTTTGAATTACAGATACTACATGGCTTCGAAATTTGTTGGGATATGTTCATGAATATTGAATCAATGGATACTGTGGCGGTGTGGCACATTCGAAGGAGACCCTGAGTAAAACAATCTACACATGTTGACAGACCATGAATCAGAACAGCTTAAATCATTTGCCTTTCGAAACTTAGACTACAGGTACACAAGACTGTTCAGAATAACCCACATGGCAGCTCTGCTACACATACCTGCGCCCACAATTATTATTTAGCCAGTCATAAACATCCTATAAATTATTCCTTCGAAATTTGATAAGTCTACCTAAAGAAAGTTCATTCCTGTTCTCAATGACACCAACCGCCAGACACTTGCCTTGTCTCAAATGAATCCAGTGAATTTCGTGTTATATTGTTTGACAGCAATTCTAGTGCTATCATCTCATCGAGTTCTAGGTCTCTCAAGTGGTTACTTTCCTTGAGCCTTTCCGAATAAACACTGGTATAAAATTCTCATACCTCTATTTGAGTTACACGTTCTGTCAGTCTCACATCTCTATACATATAATTACACTTGTATACGTAATGTCGAAGTCCTTACATGAAGCACATACACATGTGCATACACCTAATTATATAATGAGATTTACATGCTGAAACACAACACATATTTTCAACAGTGAGATAATTTTTTCATCTATCTTATTTGTTTTATTTGATGGGTTTCCATGCTTGTCAGCAGGGGCGTGGTGCAGTGTGAACTAACCATTTTTGAGAGTTGATTTCTTCTCTCCTGCGATGTTTACGCAAGCCAAAAATAGAGATAAATGCACACTTCCAAATATTTATACATGCATTGCGCTATGTCATGTTGTAGAATTGCCGTCGCTTGGATAGTATTTACCGGGTGCGTCTTTGGGATCGAAAGATAAGGAAATAATGTTGAAAATGTTATATACAAATTCATAGAAATCTTATATACAGGGTGTATCTAAAATGTTTGGATAAGCTTCAAGATTGAGTTCTTCACTTCAAAACGAAAATATGTCCAAAAAATGAGCGGTTTTTTATTTTATTTGGAAGATTACGCTCAACTAAAATTCCTTAACTGTGCAATATTCTACTTACAACTGACAAAATGTAGCTCCAAGACGCGTTCCAAATTCAGTAACTGTTGAGGTTTTATTGTTTATCAGGCCCCAAATATCCTGCATCTAAGTCAGTGCACGCATGGACACGTCTGACCACGGACTGTCGCAAAATTTAAAAGTTCCCGGGGCGGTTGCGAATGGTTTTACAGGTACCAAAATGCGTTGGTGATTTTTGTCTTCTTTTTCGTTCGAAGACTAATACACTAGGGGTTTTGTGTCCCCAAAAATACAAATACGTGTATAAAGGACTAAGGTCAACAGGTTGTTGGGCTGTGACCCGAAAAATAAGCGTTACTTTGGTTTAGGACACTTAGCCCTGCAGTCTGTCCAAGCATTTTAGACACACCCTGCACACATAAATAGCCTGCGTCCCGGCACACCTGATGGAGGTAAAAATTTACTTCGACGCTTCAGCTAGATCAGGTGACTAGAGCACATTTCATCACTTAGCCCGTTATTCCCATAGTTGTACACAGTTCTTCAAAGTGAAGTGACACAAGACTGGGAAGATGTAGGCAGACTGCAAATACACATGTACTAATGCTTTCTCTTTTCTCTGATATTTTGTACAGTGGCGCCTAATATCTGTGGGTCGTCTGTATGTTACCCTTCTGAAGCCCAGAATTATGAGATGCTTTCTAGACTTTATGAAAAGTTGTAAAACTTTGAACAACACTTTCTTTTAAAGAAGGGCAAACTTCAGAGGGTATTATTATTATTATTATTATTATTATTATAGATATGCGTCGCTTAACTACGGGGATACGTTTTGTGAAATGCGTCGTTAGGCGATTTCGTCGTTGTGCGAACGTCATACAGTGTACTTACACTAACCTAGATAATACAGCCTACTACACATCTAGGCTATATGGTATAGCCTATTGCTCCTAGGTTACAGCAGTGCTGCTGCTGACTCAAGTCCTCTGGGATATGATGGAGTGTTTCTGGGTGAACAATCTTGACAAGTCAGAGGATCCTTCGAAATGTTGGGTGACCCACACCCAGTGACACAGCATCACATCCCAGAAGAGTGGAATCCTAAGTATGATAGCATGTTTTCAGCAGCGTTAACCAAGCTGCATTCCATGTCATACACAGAGCTGGACAATGTGAGTGTGGCAACATTTCCTGTGTTCCTAGTGTTCAGGTTTTTTTTTCGCTTTATTTGTGACATACTGCCCTGAATCCTTCACAAGTCTTCATGGCCTAGTTTTGTAGTTCATTATTATATGTATTCTAACATAAAGTTCTTTATCTATTCTACTTGTTTTGCCATTTCACCATTCTTGTTTCTCCATTATGCCATCACTTCTACCATTATCCCATTTACCCTTCACAGTGCAACACTACTGTTTTTTGTTTTTACTGTTCATTAATTATGCATCTTTTTCTTTCATTCATACTGTGCATCAGTGCAACTTCCCTGGATTTCTGTGCCACAAACTCTGCCATTTATTTCATCCCTCTGTTATATCGCCCGCTTGAACAGAATTCTCAAACGTCTATGTAAGGTATTTTTTACCTGTCCAATGGTCCCATTCATCCATGCACCCATTTACAGCGGTTTAAGTATGTTTTGTTATAATGTCAACCAACAAATGCACACACTTTGTAAGGACATACTCAAGCCAGCCATACATGGACAAACTTGACAATTCTACATACTGGAGATAATAAAAATGTTTCATGTAACTATGCACTCCGTGATGATAGGCCAGTGAGGCCTGAAACATGCAGGAATTGAGACATTTAAAACATTTCTATCACTATAACGATGTGTGTGCATTTGTTGGTTTACATTCTAACAACTGAGAAATGATGCCAGGAATGGAAAATGTAAAATTTGATCGCCATTTCCCTTCAGTTCTCCCAATCCATTTTAGTAGTTCATATTACGATATATACTCATTAAATGTTGAATTTAGATACATTTATATGGAAAATATGTACTGTACTGAATATTGTAGGCAATGGTATTACAATACATTATTATAATATAATATTATAATACAATAATCTTATGGGACCATCGTCTTATGTGCGGCCTTCGTGACCGAAACGTCGTTATGCGGCGTGTCCTGTATTATTATCCTTGTTTAAAGCTCAACCCAATCTTTGACCTGTCTGTTTGTAATTTGTATGAGTTTAAATTTTAAGAATATCAACAGTAATAATTGTCTTGTTTCTTACACCGAAGTAAGACTTCCTGCTCTCAGCAGCTAGTGTTGAAATCAGTGTTATGTCCACATGTTCAATACGACATATTGTTACAACTGTGAAGAAATATTTAATAAGTAATATGATTATTTATATCAATATCTTTCTCGAAGGTGCTGTGTGAAAAATGTTTATGCAAACTCCACAGCCACGTTATACCCAGTGCCAAGACAACGCATGGGGCTTAAGTTACTTTTTTTCCGTGGTGCTGCGGCCCACCGCGGGCCATCGCCTCCTCATTCCTGAGGTTCCTAGATCACACACAACAACGCATCACAATTGGTAGGACTCCTCTGGACGCGTGATCATTGCGTCGCAGAGACCTCTACCGGACAACACACAACACTCACAACAGACAAATATCCATGCCCCCGGCGGGATTCGAACCCGCAATCTCGGCAGGCGAGCGGCCAAAACCTACGCCTTAGACCGCGCGGCCACTGGGACCGGCCTACAGTTATATCCAGATCATTTATAAGCTTCCAAAGCGTGCTACTGTCGTAGGGACAAACTTCACTTACAATTTAAATGCTTTGCATTTTTGAGTAAATATTTTGATTTCTTAATGAGCTCAATTGATATTACTCTCTCACCCAACCCACACAACACCTCGTGTGCTTTTACTGTTCAACCGCCATTCTCAGATGTTCACCAGT
>Ga0123354_10016487_pt1 | contig 11580 bp, 6 predicted proteins | sample TergutLab28metaG_2_FD_97872 | JGI IMG/M metagenome (GOLD analysis project Ga0123354, IMG submission 97872) | Labiotermes labralis P4 segment gut microbial communities from Petit-Saut dam, French Guiana - Lab288 P4 | ecosystem: Host-associated > Arthropoda: Insects > Digestive system > Gut ... | reverse complement strand
GAATTAAAAAACGGTCATAACTCCGTAACCGTCCAAAATCTGACACATGTTTATATGAACTTTTTTGATCACAAAGGCCTAGGAAATCACCTCCTGCAGTTATGCCCTAAAGTCGTGAAACACTCTGTATATATACATACATATACATACATACATACATACATGTACATACATACATACATGTACATTCCTACGTAACTCTTCTGTCCGTTTCCCATCGTGAACTTAAAGGAGAACGCTCGGGGTATTACAAAATTTACGCCGTATATTTGCCGATATGGACGGTAGGCACGGCCTTTAACATAGTGCGCAAATTTTGCTGTTGAATACCTAGACGCAAAATGATTGAACATTACCAACATGGATCATATTTTTAATCAAATAAATAAGCTCTAATTCATTGTTTTAAACGTTAATCCTTCCATACGGTACACTGTATACTGTGATACACCGACTCGCCGCGGGCTAGAGAAACCGGAGTTCGACGACCAGTGAGGACAATCTTTTCTGGACCCATCCAGACCGGGCCCGAGGCTAACCCACTCCCCTGTACAAGTCGTGCCGGGTCTTCCTCGGATGTACTGCGGCCAAGGCGAGGCCTTGACCACCCATCTCCTTCTATCACCGACGATGAATACAGATAGAAATGTACCTCTCAGTACCTGCATGACATGTTACGGGACAGCCTTTACCTTAACACTGTGACACTGAAAATGAAACTAACCGTATCCTGGGCAACGAACATTTAGTTCTGCTTGTACTGAATAAAGAACACCCGCTATAAAGCAGTTACGAAGACAAACCATCCAGCTGCCAGCAGAAGGAACTCTGAAGCAGAACGTGACGACGGTAAAAGCCATACCTTGTACAGTGCGAAGCAACTAGGAGGATCAAAACAAAGTCGTGTTTCGTTTAAAAGCTGCATCTTACGCACGTGTCCTGCGAGTTGTTATCTGTGACGTGAAACACGTGGACTGTAGCCCGGCACCTGTTATCGTTAAAACGTCTGCCATTAACGGTTCACTCCGACTGTCGCCTCGCGCGTGCGCTTGATGCAGTAAACAGGTATTAGCAAGGGTCATCAGCCTGTAGTTCGCGAACCCTTTCGGAATGTACAAAACTTGTCAGTGGGTCCTCGGTAGAAAAATATAGGCCAAAGAGTTGATTTAAATTTTCGGGCTTCCACGACAGCTGCTGCTCAAATGATGGTCCTCTGCATTATTGTACGTGTACGATAAAAAGTTGCTCCGACGTTTCGGACGAACAATCTGCCTACATCTTCAGGGTAACCGAATTGGTTTCACGCGAATGCAAAAGTGATTGGTATTAAGAAAGTTGTGGTTTGTATCTCTCCTTGCAACATTCCTACATAAAGGACACGTTTCTTGATACCAATTACTTCGTCATCCACCTTAAACCAAATTCAGTCACCATGAAGAAGGAGGCAGCATATTCCTCCGAAACGCACAACAAACTTATTATCCTGGTTGGTGTAATAAATAAGCAGACCATCATATGAACATTGGAACTCTACGCGAAATTATTCACAAACACAAATAAAGTTACTGCATAACGATGAATTTGAGTTAGGAACAAAATATGGAAGAGGGACGGTGTGAGTGACTGACTGACTGACTGACGCTAGGCACATTCTGGACGTAATGACGAAGACAAATTTTACTGCCTTTGCAGAAACTCAAATCCCAGTTGCCAGCCCACGGGCAGTGATGTTATAACATGAGTTTTATGGGATCCAGAGTGGCCTAACTCTAGACGTGGCTAAGAAAAGAGAAAATGAGATTCATACAGGAACCAAACTTCCTTCTGCCAGCTTACAGAAAGCCATCTCTTCACCTCCTAACCTCAGCTACTTAACTTTCATAAGTAGTTGGCAACAAATATGTATGATTTTTTTTTTATTTTGCGTAACAGCCCCTTGTGGGCCATGGCCTCCTCATTCACGAGGTTTCTAGATCACACACAACGACGCACCACAGTCGGTAACACTCCTCTGGACGCGTGATCAGCTCGTCGCAGAGACCTCTACCTGAAAACACACAACACTCACAACAGACATACATCCATGTCCCCCATGGGAATCGAACCTACAATCTCAGCAGGCGAGCGACCGCAGACCAACGCCTTAGACCGCGCGGCCACTGTGACCGGCATTTATGAATAAAGCAGTTAAATTTGCTTTAAATGCAATAATGTCACCGAATTATGTTTATGTTGACGTCGTGTGAGAGACTGCATACAGATAATACTAACCAAAACATACTGTAGAAATCTTCATCGTTGCACAGTGCATCCTGTAGTATATTTAATTAACACACCAACAAATGCACATACATGTTAATTAATAATCTAAAATTTGTATTAAAACACTTAAAACGCTCTTACATGTTTCGATCACACGATCATCCTCAGGAAGCATATATTGTTCCTTGCTAAAGTTGTTGCTTAAAAACACTCAGTGAATTACATCGTTATAGTAAGTTGGTGCTGTGACAGCATGCTGCCACAGCACCAACTTACTACAACTTTAGCAAGGAACAACTTTCTACAACTTTAGCAAGGAACAATGTACGCTCCCTGAGGATGATCGTGTGATCGAAACATGTAGGGGCGTTTTAAGTGTTTTAATGCAAATTTTAGATTAGTAAATAACACATATGTGCATTTGTTGGTGTGTTAATTAAATATACTATAGAAAAATGAGAATTTTTTCTTGTAAATTCCGTTAAATATATATCAAATGAAAGTTACGTAATTTAAGCAGATCATTAACGCACGTGTAATTTCAATTCGTTGTATGAGTGGCTATTGTAAGGGTTCTTTCAATTCATATTCTGCTTTACAAAGAGCAAGGGTTATTTTGTGGTGACACACACAGAACTTAATTTCATCCGACTTCTTTTGCTCTCATTCTGCGCACGTTAAACAAGTGGCTTACAGTAGTGATGCACAAACTTTCCAAAAATCCGAGATCCACTTCAGAATTCTAGGCGCCAGAAGGTTGGCAAGAAACAAGCACCAAGGTGAAAACTCACAGATATTAGGCGTCACAGCGACACATTAATTCGCCTTGGCGATCTGGCACACCAGTTTTGTGCACACCTAACATAACAGCATTACCAACACTTTAACCCTTGCAAGTCTAACCTGAACCTGAGACAATTTAAAGAGTCAGTTCGTACCGCGCAGTAAACAGCCTCTTCCTCGATTATAACAACTACTAATTTAATTGTGTATAATGATATAATCACTGTTTAACAGAAGCCGTAAACAGTGCACTGTCTAGGGAGAGAAGGAATTTGTTATTGTTAAATGTGGTAGTTTACATACCAACAGCTAGGCTTGAAAAGGTTAATACGGCCAAGAGAGTTCTACACTTTTACAGATATCTCCCTCTCAGATTGCTAGACAGTCTAACAATTCCACCGTTTCACTTGAAGTAACTGACACAAATCCCGTATATCATACTGGCCATGACAAAGAGTCTCTCTGCGTCAGATAAAACCAGGAGAATACGAGGTGCAAGTAGCTGGGTTTATCTTTGTCGTAGATGGAACTGCATTGTCAGAACGTCTAAAAATGATAAGTTATTTCGCGAATAAAATTCTATGCTTCCTTTCATGTTGTGGGTGCCTGTAACATCCCTTAGGAAACTCTCATCTTGTTGTGGTCCACATAAAAGAGAGACGCATCATCTTCAAGTCATTGGGTGACGAGTAGAAGCAGATTTCCATCTTTCTTTATGAGTATCTTTCACATTTTCAACTCGACAACTGCACCTCCCCCCCCCTTCCCACCAAGCCCTTTTCCAACCAACCATATCCACCATGCGTTTAGATCAAAGCATCGCTGTGTGTTTCTACAAAAACGGGTTACGGTGGCGATGTATGAACCATATATACGGCTCAGCATTCAGCGACATACAATATCAACCCTGAATTCTAAAGAAAAGAGACCACTTGAAAAACTTAGACGAATATGGCAAGATTAATATCAGAACAGATGTAAAATAAGATGGGTGTCGAATGTTGACAGGAATGACATAGGCCAGGCATGTAGCACTTATGAGGGAGAGGACAGGTGTGTACAGGGTTTTGGTGGGGAAACCTGAAGGATAGAGACCACTTGGAAGATCCAGGCGTAGAAGGGAGGATAATATTAAGATGGATCTTCAGGAAGTGGGATGTGGGGGGTATGGACTGGATCGAGCTGGCTCAGGATAGGGACAGTTGGCCGGCACTTGTGAAAGCGACAATGAACCTTCGGGTTCCATAAAATGCGGGGAATTTCTTCAGTAGCTGAGAACTGGGTAGCTTCTCAAGAAGGACTCTGTTCCATGCAGTAAGTAAGTATGTCCAGTGTTGACTGGATTCATCTGGCTAGGATACGTACGAGTGGTGGACTCTTCTGAATACGATGGAGTGTAGAGGAAGTTCTGATAGCGTGATTTGAATTGAGGGTTTCAGTGAAGGTAAACACTGTTATCTAGAAACATCGTATCAGGCACATATGATTTACTAATTAGGGCTTTCGGCTTACACTTGAGGGTCTGTTAGTAACAGGCCGTTGTTCCTCCGCAGAATAAGCGCCCAACGCCAGCTCGCCAGACACGACGGTCCCAGATTCGTACCGGCTACTGTACAGAAATTTTGGGGGTCCACACATGGGTATAAATTCTTGACCAGCTGAGCCATTACGTTACTAACTTCTAAAGAAAGACTCTAAAAGGATGCAACGCTATACAGAATATGTACATTCAAAACCTTTCTTGTAAGGACACCAAAGTCAATGGGCTTTCTACAGTGAAAATGGGTGCAGCAGTTTCTTTCAAAGTGTTGGTAAGTGCTCAACAGATTATATAGTGTCATACAGCAGATAAATGAAATTTGGGGTGTAATAAATTTTAGTGTAGACCATAAAAAACAAAGTTTACCGAAATTCATTGAAGAATTTCTTATAATAAAACCAACTAGATGCACTAATTCCTCAAATTTATTTTTGGAATAAAACTCTACATGTTTCGGACAGTTCCATTCTACATCATCAGGAGTTTTTCACTGTACACACAGCAACGGTATATGTCACACAGGTTTGCTGACAGACTGCTCGCAAGCTGTCAGCAAAACCGTATGACATTTACAGTGAAAAACTCCTGATGATGGATAGATGAACTGTCCGAAACATGTAGAGTTTTATTTCAAAAATAAATTTGAGAAATTAGTGCATCTAGTTGGTTTTATTATAAAAATTTATCACGATGCACGGTCACCTGAATGTTAAATTGAAGAATTTCACAGTTTAAGCTATGTGACGGGATGGCCACACAAGAGTTGCTCTGCATGCGTGCATATAATTTGTGTACCTCGTACAAAGAACACGCTTAAGACGTTGGACAATCGCGTCCTTAGCCCTCATGCAGTTCATCTCGCCACCCAAGAGTCAAAACACTATAGCAGCATTAAGAACACTGCTCCAAGAACTGCACAATAAAACTGGAACTCGTTTCGTTTCGCTCACATTCAACCCGCGCGACATCCACCACCCCTAACTGCATCGCTATCATCCCTCCCCCCATTTGCAATTGATCGGGGTAACTCGCTGACTCACTTCCGGAAGCTGCAGTATGGTACTTCCGGTACTGTTGCCCAGATATTATACCAGCTTTCTTCATCCTTCATACACTTGCCATGTCACGTGATCCGCTGCCGTGCACTTGTTTGCTACTTAGCAATACCAACCGAAACAGAGCTACGTTCTGAATCATAAAGTTGGAATGTAGTTTGTTTAACGACGCTGATAGTGTCTCAGACTAGCACATCGATGGTTTGATTAGGAGTAAATAATGAATTTGGAAGGATGTGGGAGGAAGATACTAGCCTGGCACTTCCCAACAGGTCCTGAGTAATACTGTGATAAACGTGAGTCATGACAGCCGCTTAGCATTAATCGTACTATCGTTCATAATTGACTGTTATTTTTAATTTTATTCTCCATTTTTTTTTGCTTTTCTATTATCATTTGTTTTATTTACTTCTTTTTGGGCATAAACTAATCTGATTTCTTTTGATCCTTTTTGGAACTATCTGATCTCAAACTTTCCAAACACAAAACAGCTTTCAAACCACACCAAGCGGTACAATCAATGATGAAGGTAAGCATAAAGCTACTATCTATACAAATTAAAGCACCGCCTCGTGACGAGTAGGAAAATCGGACAGTCACGAATACTTCACATGGCCATGACACAGACAAATGGTTTACTGCATGCATCGACTCGCGAGGGAATCACCGATACCTGCTGACATAGAAGGCTGAGTGAGCTACGGATTGGTTTAGACGCTCTACTTAAGAGGACGTGTCTGCATGTGCCAAGGAATTGAAACCGATTTGCTCGGTTCTCCGGCACATAGGGTAGACCAGTCACTATGCTAACAGGGCTACTCCAGCTCTTTACTTCAGAGTTCTCTCTGGATTATTTAAATATCCGTTATATTTTAACAATTCATTTCGTTGCTTGAATTTCGTTATGCTGTTCCTTCTTCTTTCGTGTTCTGAACCTTTCTCATTCCTTCTATACCTTTCTCCACGCTTGTGCCCATTTTAATAATGGTGCATTTCTTTCTTTGCTTCTCTAGTTTATACATTTTCCCCCATTTCCTTTCAGTAGTACTTAAGATAGCGAAGAACATACAGAATTGAGAGAAGAAAAACAGGCGTAGATTCTGCAACCACTATATCTTACAACTCAAAATGATTCAACATGCTTACGTATCAGATTTATAAAAATACAAAAAAAAAACACACCAATAAACGCACGAAGTTGCCAGGGTCGACTAGCATTCCTTCCTTCAATTCTTACACAGAAATGACCTTCACAAACGTCGTAAGGTTAAAACGGCCCTCGTCCGTAATGAAGCAAGGATTATTGTTATTAGGAACTGCTGCAATATGCTCTGATCCTGCCCGCACGGTTCGTAAATCTTAACTAGCATGGCTTCCGTCCTCTGCCCCTGTAAAGCCAGCAGCCAACCCGTCATCAAATCTGCTCGCTGAGAAAGAAACGTAAATATTTGCACTTCCTACAATAAAACCATCCATCCAATTTTGATACGATACTATGGTCCGTATCCAAAACCTGCTCTAGCTTTTAATGTGGTAATTCCGGTAAATATAGACGTCTTCAGAAAAATTTTTTTTTTGACAAGTCATGCTTCCTCATAAAGCCGTCCGCGCCCAGTTCGCACTCGGAAAACCTCACATCTACTCCATATGACATGTTGGCTTTTGTTGTAAAGGCCGTGTAAGCGATGATCCCACTTCATTAATTTATCATGACAGCTCAGCACCAAGCGAACTTTGGCCCACCGATCTGTTTTTTTCTAATATCTCTGATAAATCGCAACGTACGGTGTAAAAAGAGATTCATCAGCAAATGAACTTAAGCATGCCTAACCTTCTTCCTCTTTTTCTTTCTCAATCTGACCTCTTCTACCTATTCATTTTAGGCGCAGAGTGTTACAGTTGCACCTGCTCACACTCAACGACACACACACAATCAATTGGACTCCTCTGGACGGGGGATCGGCCCATCGCAGAGACCTATACGTGGCAACACACAACATCCATAGAAGACAAACATCCATGCCCTCGGCGGGATTCGGACCCGGAATCGCAGCAAGGGACCGGCCGTTTAACCACGCTTTAGACCGCATGGCCACCGGGATCTGTAAATGCCTAACTTTGAAATAAACATTTACACAACTTGAGACTGTGTCACATCCCAGAAGAATGGAATCCTTAGAGCTACTCTCAGTCACTCTAGGCCTACCCACAGACGTCGCCCGGAGGCTGATTTTCCCTCTTTCTAACAGGCTTAACTGATATTTCTTTACTGCAGATGAAAACAGATCGAATTGCTCAAGCGAAGTATTATTACTCCGTTCACTTTGCAAGCCAAGTGCAATGTACTGTGGTCAGAATCCTAAACAATGAAAATATTATTAGTATCTCCTTTCGTATGGAACTGACTGTAATAGCCATAATCACAACGGCTCAACTTTGCGCACATTATGAGCTAGCCGAAAAACGTCACACTACCAGAACTTAATCGTGCTCTCTGCTCTTTCTTGTGCTTGCATCTTGCCTAGATTTCCCAAGCGTTCTCTTGTATCAAGCTTTCAAATTAAAATTTTGTATGCATTTCTGATGTATTCAATGCGGGTCACATAACCCAAAACATTTTATCCTTCCAAATGCATCTACCAAAGAAGCAAAAAGAAAAAAGATCTCAATGTAAATACACCCGAAACTGATATTCGTTAGGGCCTTCTTTACAGGAACGTGCAGAGGTCAGTCGAACTGTGACTAGACTATGGGCGATGGACGAACAAGAAGTCGGCTTACGATTCCGAGCCGGTTAAAGGATTTCTCTCTCCTCCAAACGATCCGTACCGACTCTTGAATCCACCCAGTCTTCTGCTTAATTCACACCAACTGCTCTTTCCCAGCGAATAAAATGGCTCAGGCGTGAAGCTGGCCGCTCATATCCTTCTAGTGTCCGAGTTTAGTAATGAATGGAGCTATACCGCCACTACCCCACTTAACTTCACGGCATCCACAGGGAAAAATTCACTCTCGCTTCAGCTTTAAGATGCCTGTGGCTTGCAATCGACTGTTTTAGTTTTGAGCATTTGAGTTATTATCCCGAAAGTTTCGAAGCGAAAGAAGGAAAAAGTGTAGAAGCTATCTCAAATCCGTTACTCCGAAACAACGAACAGGAAAAATACACGCAACATTTCCATACTTCTACACCACAACAGCTGGAACAAATAACGGAAAACATTATGCTGTGAGTAGTTCAATCATGCAGAGAGACAGTAGGCTATGTTGGATCAAGAAAAATGGAAACATCTTTATTCCCTCTTTAGACGAAGCCTCTAAGAGGCATAGCTTTTCTTTGTACAGGTTTAACAAAAGAGCCCTTCGAAGACCCGCAACCATTTCCACATGTTAATTATGGACTTCGAATTTATTAGTTACATCAAACGAAGCAAAGAGTAGAGGGCCACTGTGCTGTACGCCTTTCGGCTTTTGTGGAGATACCACAGTAGAAAGAAAAATTAAAAGAAGCATGCGGTCCTACCTTTGCCGTTTTGTGACAAATAACACTTTGTTCTGTGAGATATCATTTCCCATTACGGCATCAAAGTAACATCTAGTCTTCTGTACGCTGCACGAGGAAGCTACTTTACGTGGTGTTCAAAGTCTTTTTTTGAAATATCCCGGCTATTTTTGTCATGGTTTCCCTACGGACTGAACTAATTTCTAAAGCACGCTGTTTTCATTCCAAATCCATAGTCATGTTGTCAAGAGCACTAACAACAGAAGGCAAAATTACGAGTAGAGGAAACAGGAAACTGACCCTTATATTTCAGCTACATTAGGGTGAAACTGGTATACCCGCACAATGCTATTCTTAACTAACGAAGACTTTTGATGCCGTGGAACAGACGAGGAGAAAGTTCTTGAAAAGCAGAGTGACATTAGTGCGTAAAGTAGAAGTTGGAAAATTTAGTTGTTGTTAGGCAGAAGTTACAGGACTTGTTGCCGTTGGTCAATTACAGCAATATCAATACAGGCATTGTACATATAACGTACCATTGAGGCGCGTCCGTGCAACCATTGTTACAGTGGAAAAGCAATAATTATTACTTATTCTAAGTGTGTATTTGTAGTCTTAGGTATCCAGCACGCAATGCGCAAGCGCCATGTTGTCATCTGTGGCCTGTCCGCCTCTACAAGATTTTCTTACGTTATCCCATAAAAGCAAGCTTTTTGAACAAAAAAAAGTTGCTGAACATAAAATGTGTTTTGATTTTCTCTCCAACTTTTGTCTGAAACATTTCTCATTCTAAGAAGATCTAATTGAGATATGATAAAAATGTATATCGGTCTTCATGTAAAGTACCCGTAATTATTGTCAGATTTTAATGAAAGTTAAACTTTCTAGACAGAATTTTGAAAAATATTAAAATATCAAATGTCATGAAAATCTGTCCAGTGGGAGCCAAGTTATTCCATGCGGACAGACGGACGGACGGGCGGACAGACAGGCATGACGAAGCTGATAGTCGCTTCTAGTAATTTTGTGAACGCGCCTAAAGCTATCACGATTGTGAGACTCAACGCACTCCTACAACACAGCTATAAAACTGGTATGTTCCCACACTGCTGTTCACACGCAGCAAAGATTAGGTGAAATATAACGGAAAAGGCATGGTGGCAAAGATAAATATTTTCACTGGAAGTTAATTTCGTAGATGAAATGAGATGTGGACCGATAAAAAAATATAACCATGACCTACTTATTGTGCGTTAATTTCATGCTATGTGAAAAAGAGCTAAGTGTGTTTATAGGTTTGTTCAAGCCGTTAGAGTAAGCGTGGGCCGGGTAGCGTAGTCGGTATAGCCACTGGCTACGGGCTGGACGGTCCGGGAATCGAATCCCGGTGGAGGCGAGATTTTCCGCACCTGTCCAGACCGGCCCTGGGGCCCATCCAGCCTCCTGTAAAATGGGTACCCGGTCTTTCCCGGGGGTAAAGAGCGGCCAGGGCGTGACGTTGACCCCTCATCCCCTTCAAGTACCATGGTCAAGAAAGAGTAGAGCTATACCTCTACTCCCCCTATGGGCCGTACGGCATGTACAGAGAATCAGTACCTGTACAAGGGTGCACTTTACTTTACTTTTACCTTACAGTAAGCATTAAGCCACATCTAAAATGGTTTATTATCAGATCGAAAGCTAATTTCAGTTGAAGCACAATTACATCGTCATACTTCGCTCCGTGGAGCAGTGTTCGGTCTGAAAACTTTACAGTTCCTCAGCTAGACAAAAATCTCCCCCCCCCCTCTCCCACAAAGTTGAAGACCCTATGCTAAGCCAGAGGCGTACATTTCACGCCGTCCCGTCTCATGTCATTAAGACCCATTTTAATATTACCCCCTCATCTATGCCTAGGTACTCCAAGCTGTCTCTTTCCTTCAGGTTTCACCACGAAAACCTTTTGTGGATTTCTCTCCTTCCCCAGTAGTGCCATATGCCCCTTACATCTCATTCTCCTTGATCCGGTCTCCCTAATGATATTTGTTGAACAGCACTCATCACGAAGATCCTCATTATATGATTTCCTCCCTCTCCTCTCTTTTCCTCCCACTTAGACCCAAATATCTTCCTCAGTACCCCCTCGCTGAACATCACTACACAGTCACAGCAGACTGGATTTTCTATAAAATATGTATTTGAAATATGTTTTATCTTCGCTTGTTTCGACCCTAATAATAACCTAATGATGACCTTTAAAAGCGAAATATAGGAACCGCAAAAAATTAAATACCCTAAGATGGTAGCCCACATTTTTTTATCAGTAGTATATGAACAGTTAAAATCGAGAAGAATGAGATGGGCAGGGCATGTGGCGCGTATGGGTGAGGAGAGGGGGGTGTATAGGGTCTTGGTGGGGAAACCGGAGGGAAAGAGACCACTGGGGAGACCTAGGCGTAGAT
>Ga0123354_10016486_pt1 | contig 11581 bp, 2 predicted proteins | sample TergutLab28metaG_2_FD_97872 | JGI IMG/M metagenome (GOLD analysis project Ga0123354, IMG submission 97872) | Labiotermes labralis P4 segment gut microbial communities from Petit-Saut dam, French Guiana - Lab288 P4 | ecosystem: Host-associated > Arthropoda: Insects > Digestive system > Gut ... | reverse complement strand
TTATGAATAAGAAAACAAAGAACACCTTTTTGATAGACATAGCTGTCCCAAATACACATAATCTCGCCAAAACAATAACCGACAAACAAAACAAGTACCAAGAACTGGCGAATGAAATATGTGAAATGTGGAAGCAAAAGGCAGCACAAGTGATCCCGAGAGTAATATCATCTACGGGAGTAATTCCAAAGTCACTATTACAAAGTCTAACAAGACTTAACTTGCACCCGATTATATACATAAAACTGGAAAAATCTGTAATTCTTGGCACATGTTCAACTCTAAGGACCTTTTTAAACTACAAATAAGACCACCGAGCCTAATTCTGTTGATTACTACATCCCAGGATATGTGAATATTTCCCAGCCTAAGCTGAGAAGCGAGAAAGTCGATGATAATAATAATAATAATAGTTTACTGAAATTTGGTTGTCACCGTGACAGTGGTTATTTTACATGTATACAAAATACGAAATTAGTTACTACCAAATTTAAGTCGGGAGGGCTACATGAGAAGCACGTAGTGGCAAAATGGAATGTTGGGAACCATCTCAGCATTTGCTTTTAGGCACAGAGAAACCAAGAAGCACAAGGAAACCAAAAAATCACACACAATTAGAACACCACTTTGTAAGATTCCTCTGAACAAGTGCTCTGTCTGTCACAGAAGCTTCTACCTACACAACACATAGCAAACACAAGACACGAACATCAATGCCCTTAATGGAGTAAGAACCCGCGATCCCAGAAGTCGGGCAGACCGCATGGCCCCCGGGATCGGCAGCGTACGCTTTAAGTTCGGAAGTGTTTATGACATACAGACTGTTTCATAAAACAATTTTTTAAATTATCAAGTTTCTAGATTTTCACCGAGGTGTGTTTTCAGCTCACGGTTGTCTGGAATGTGATGCCGTGTGCCTAGTATAGTCCATGTATGGCACCGTTTCGGAGGGACATTTGGCTACTTGTTTATACACGACTCTTGTGGGTTCCAAGGAGGGTAAGTGGAAGGATGCAAGGAGATTCAACCCTTTTCGGGCTAATGGTAGCAGACCCATCACTTCCGGTAGTCCTTCAATGTATCGTGCTTTTGTAATTTGCCACAGTATACCCTATTTTATGTGGACCGGGTAGCTGAGTCGCTATAGTGACTGACTACGGGCTGGACGGTCCGGGATCGAACCCCGTTGGGGACGAGATTTTCCACCTGTCCAGATCGGCCCTGGGGCCCACCCAGCCTCCTGTAAAATGGGGACCGGGCCTTTCCCTGGGGTAAAATGCGACCGGGGAGTGCTACTGACCACTCACCCCCTTCTAGTGCCGCGGTCATGGAAGAGTAGAGCTATACCTCTACCCACCATCTGGGCCACACCGGACCTGTAACGGGATCACTTTACTTTTAGTGCCATATTTTTTCGATCCTGAAGACGGAAGCAGCAAATTTTTCCGAAATTACAGTATCGAATGATAAAATTACATGGTGTCAATCCGAGAATACCGTAACATGAATTATTTGATATGCATTGTGTTTTTATCTTCGTAACACTATTTTTGAGCCTGGAAGGAAGTGGGAACACTCACAAGCTGCAGTATAATCATGTGGAAACTGTAATATTATTTCACGATACACTTTAAAGAAAAGCCGATCCCAGTGGTCGCCTAGTCTAAGGCGTGGGACTAAGGTCGCTCACTTTCTTTGATTTTGGGTTCGAATCCACCTGGGAATATGGAGGTCTGTCTCTTGAAAGTGTTGTTTGTTTTCAAGTAGAGGTCATCTGCTGCGGTTTGATTGCTCGCCCAGAGGAGTCCTACCGAGTGTAGTGTGTCTGAGACTGGTCTTGAAGACTCGATAATGAGGAGGCCCTGACCCACTAGGGGCTGCCTAACGAATGGGGAAATATTACTTTGGAGAAAAAAAGGTTAAAATTTTATTCTACTTGTATTATCAATCGAGCCGAACGAATTTATCATAAACATGTTCGCCGCACCTAAATCCGATTATGGGCACACAGGATGTAGTCACGTGAAGTGTACAGTAATTTAAAAAATATTGCTCTGAACGTGTAGGTGGAATTACAAGACGGTTAATTTCAGGGAATTTAGCTGATATTTTCTGAGGACATTAGAAAACTTGCTGTCACTTATTCTCGAATAAACTGTAGCAGATTATGCTATAGTTTGAAAATCTTGTGTCTCGCAGCGATCGTATCTTCAACCTTAACTAATTAAATAGCCGTTGAAACTTTATATTTGTAGTTCCGTGCATCGTAATTTTAGGTTGAAGAAATCCAACAAAATGCAACAGTATGCAGATATTTATTTATTGCTAAATTACTCTACATGTTTCGGGCGTCCATCGCTCCCATCATCAGCAGTACATGAAACTGTAGTTGCAGCCTCTGGTACAGATCATACTATCTGGGGAGACAGCTTCCTCAAACGTTACCAAATAAGGGCTCCTTATTTGGTCACGTTAGAGAAAGCTTGCTCACCGGATAGTATGATCTGTACCAGAGACAGTTTTATGTACTCCTGATGATGGGCGCGATGGACGCCCGAAACATGTAGAGCAATTTATCAGTAAATAAATATCTGCCTACTGTTGCATCTTGTTGGATTTTTTCAACCTAGTGGTTGAAATGTTTTCTCAAACTGTGGAACCACCACGAATCTATCCATCGAAATAAATTGTCCAGTGTGAAACCTGACGCTCTCACGACGTTAGTCTGAAGGTCTGATCTTCCGGGTTGTTATGCCGCGTCTACTTGTAAACTCTTACCGACTTTTAGAAGGATGGCAGCAACTTATCTTCAGAATCAAGCAGTCCAAGAAGAATTGTGAAGAATTTTGTTGGACTGCTTGACCCTGAAGTTGTGGCCAGTTCGATATTTCTAAACGTTTTTGAATATTTCTCTGTCGCAATAGCGAAAAGTTGACTATTTGGGTTTCCTAAGTTTCCACCTTTTAAAAAGTTATCCTAAACAATTTCTGCTCGCATTTCTCTTACCCACATTGGAACCAAGTTCCCAGTACAATTCAACTCCTACTTTTCAGTTCCCTAAGTGGGTTGTGTATATTACTAAGCTCCTTGTTATGGCATCTACCTCATTCCCCACCTCATCCATCAGAGTTCACACTTTTTCTTTTGAGCACAAGTAGTGCAGCATAAAATGCTCAGTCATCCGATACCGATTGAGAATCTCAAACAGGCCTCCAATAGCAGCTGCTCAATCAGAAGTAATTAGGTACTAATTACAATCTTCTTCATCACCACATCTATGTTATTAATATGGCTTTAAACGGAAAGAACTTTCAATTCTCTCCGGTACACAGACCGCCGAGCTCTCAGGGCTATCAGACTCTATAGAAATTGAATCTTTTTTGTGTGTGTTATAGTTTACATTATGGATCCCACCCACTGACTGCCACGTGTTTCAGTCATTAGGAAACGATTGAACAGTAGGCTATATTAGGTTTGCACGTACTTTTGGCTGGAGCTATCCGGTCACCCAGTGCCGTCAGTTTTACTTGGCAGTCTGACCGAGAAAAGAATTTTACTTGAATGTTACTGTATCTCGGGTTGTTGCACTGTGTGGTATAATTGACGTGCACAAAAGTTTCAGAAGGAGTCTTCCGGCTTCATAACCGTGGATATATGAATTATGGGTACAATAGGTTTGTCCGAAACGTAGTCTGTCTTACTACACGAAGTCATCCCATAGACCACCATGAATACACCAAATCTGCAAAAATTTGTAATGTACGACTAGGGGCTTTTATTGAATTTATGTACCCAAAATGCAATAACATTTTATTTTAACCAGTAATGAGACACACTTAATATGTACTTATATCGACTCATTTACTGTAGCCTTTATCCTGCAAAGACTGGAAGTTGCTCGGTGCTTCATTAATCTACCAAATTTTTTTAACAGCGTTGGCGTAGCTGATCTGAAAGACATTAATCACAGGTCAATGTGAAGTTGTCCGTATACACGCCTTCAAGGTGCTCTAAACCTCTGAAGTAGACGGAGGTTAATGATCCGTCGGCATAACCTCTCTGGTAAAGAGCTGCCGGTGCCCACTGAACTTAGATTGACCTATTCAAAAATAAATTTCATCTTTTCATTTATTATTCTGTAGATTCTTTTCTTCCGGCTTTATACGGCAAAATCTAATCAGATTTTCCAGACATTTCATACGAAAGAGAAAACATCTCTTGTTAGAATGCTACAGAATTAATTTCTAATATTATCCAAAGGTGGCCGACATGTACAATTACGAATTCATCTCACTGTACGTTTTCGGACTGTAAGATAATTCCGTGTGATAAAGCTAATTTATTAAGCAATTGTGTTTACTCCTTCGAGTAAAGAAGGGCGTAGCGTCGTCTGCAGAATTTATGTAGGCAATCATAATACGTACATACATGAAGTCCCTTACAAATATTTTCATCTACATTCTAATTTTAGGATTAGATATCTCTGTTTTGCCTAAATGTCCAAGTCCGATAATCACTAGAAAACGTCGGATTGCACTGTAATAATGAAATTCCTCATTTAGACACAGGGAAGAAAACACCGATATAATGGTGGTCACAGCCATTGAAACTTGAGTTGACTACCTACGTTTGTAAGAACTGCACTACCTGAAGTACTTTCAATAAACAGGCGACATAAAACATTAATTAACAGAAATGAAAACAATATTATGTAAGTTATAAAATAAATTTTATAGCCATCCGAATTGTTCTCTTTCGTTTGGGAACAGAGTCTGGGAATTGCTGCCCAGTTTTCATATTTGTCAGTTTTGCATTTTACCGCAAGCCTTACTTAATGTGACCGGGAGTATTCCACTGAACACACCATAGACCAGGTTTTATGCTTCTCCTTACAAGAATTACTAATTCTGCGGACTGTCCCATCCTCTCCAAAATTTTCTTAAGTCTGGGACAACTGAATCACTACTTGCGGTAACATTCAAAACCAATAATTACAAACATACTTAAATTATGAATTACTTATGTCAATGTCAATATTCATTAGGGAATCTATGACCGTCCTAGCAGTAATGAAAATAAAAATTACTATTTGAACATCATGAAGGATAAAATCACTGTTTTTTTATAAAGCAAAATCTAAACTGTTATCAGATTATTCCAGATGAGCAGATGTGGTAAAATATGAAAGTACTGAATGCAGTATGTTCTGTCTTACAATAGGAAGACAGAAATTATCCCGCGGACGCAAAAAGTTCCAAAGGCCACGTTTTAAGAGCCACTGCATTTGACTCAGTAAGGGACAAAGCTGATGAATTCCTGTGTAAACAGACGTCTAATGTAATAGTTTGTCGGCGTGTGCTTACTGATGGGTAACATCTATCTGCTAAAGCTTATCTTTAGTGGCATATTCTTTTCATTCATTACTGTATTTTGATAAGTTTGTTTAAGTAGTTAACATAGACTTTTTAATCTTAGAAAGTCACTCTACAAGATATGTTAGTACTGGTAGTTGAAAGAATTGTGAAATTACATGCTTTTTGTAAAAAAAATACAGAGCAAGTCATTATTTAAACCACATTTTTATACAACTGCAGCTCATATAAAATTCTTGATTGAAAGTAATCCAATATATTACGCACTGAATAAAAATGCTCACAATACTGAATTTTACAATTTTTGACGAGGTTTTTTAAAGTTACAGTGAATGAAATAATACTAATTTATGCAGTTTATTTGACGGACAAACTGAACGCTTTAACATATTTCTGAATATTCGTTTAAGCACATGAAGGTACAGCCAGATGTAACCTACCGTTACCTTGTGTGAAGCGCAGAATTATAAGCGACAACGTTCACTGTACTGCTAATTATTTCAAATTTTTTTTGTCACTAAAATGACGCATGTTCTTATACAATATATAATTTTTACTGCTCTCACCAACGACGTTACGTCATCACGAGGAACTACGTAACGTCACATGACTGTCTAACACGATAGCGTGACGTCAAAAAATCTAGATATATCTGGCAGGTATCTGTTTCAATTTTGTGCCTGAATTACTGCCCGTTAAACTGGTGTTTTTCTAGCCGCTTCTGTCCTTCCAGGCTGTTTTCGTGGTAGTACCTTCAATAAGAGAGAGGATTATCTCCTTTCACACCTTCTCCGGTTTCATTTAAACATGTCCGATATTTTAAGTGAAACAGGGTTTTCAATTAATTTAACTTTATATATAAACGTATAAATAAACGTATAAAATGAAAGTATAAATAAACTTATTCATAAGTCTTCTTAGCAACCCGTTACCTCCACTGTATACTGGATCTATAACAGTAAATGGGAAAGCCTTTAAATCGTCGCAAAGTACATGCTGGAAGCGGTCGTGCGCTCTTTGCAAGAAGGTAACTGCTTTTAGTTTGAAGGCTAATTCTACGGAACACTTCTGCCACAATAGCTAATCCTAGGACCAAAGGGAGTTCGTGGTATCCGGAGTCTGAGGGAGAAACCATCTGCTTACGGTGTTAGGTAATATAAGAATATATCAGTCATTAGTTTAGAGATGCAGGGATGTTAAAAAATGTAAGAAAATTGTCTCAGTCAGAGATTAGGCGAAGAGCAAAGCAGTCCTTTTACAGGCACGGAGGGGCCCAGAGGGTTCTGGGAAGTTACGGTTCCCAGATTTCATGACAACGGCACAGAATGGTGGTAGATTGTCAGCCTTAAGCACCGGCCGCCTTTATCCCCAGGAAATACTCCTGGTACTCATTTCTGTTAGAGACTGAGTCGACCCCAGGGCCATAGTGCGATCGGAAGGATTTTATGTCAATGAAAAATCCAATGACACTAGCTGGGATCGAAACAGCGACCTTCCGATTTGTAGCACAGCACCTTAACCACTGTGCTACCGCGGTACCCGATTAGGCGAAAAGTAACTAAATTATTGGCCTGTAGTCACCTGAATGGAACAAGATTCGTTACAGACTCTAAACCTGGTACTTCCCTAATACTTCGAAAAATTGATTTTGTTTTAAGATTCCGTTATGTTAATACATGGCGGTGTATTAATATCTTACTCGATGCCGACTTTCCAAGGCATTTGAAACCTCCAAGACATCCTGTACATTTCGACAATGAAAATGAGTACATCACTTTGTTTTTCGAGGGATCCGACTACGCACTCATACAGCGTCATATCCCAGACAACTGAACCCTCAACTTCACCACTCCAAGAACCTCGAAACTTTCACTTACGTTGTTCGTGCGCTCATCGAACCGAGTCTGACACGAGATGATGCACAGGCAGTTCGTTTGCAGTTTCTGTGCTGGCTACACCTGTCACATTGCGAGTCGAGTGAAGCTGCATAGTCCAATGTTTGCAGAATCGTGGTTACTCTCACTCCATTCGATTTGACTTAGACTCAGTTAAGCCATTGTACCAGCAGCCTATATGACTTGAGCAGTTAGAAATTTAAAAAATGTCATTTAGCAGAGCTACGGTCCAGTATCCGATTAGTGTGTTAAATGAATTCCATGGCTGTTTTTTACACATCATGTAGGGGGAAGTGTGAAAATTGATTTCGAATTCAGACCAGTCTACAAGACGTCGAGCGATTTAATTTTATTCTGGTTTAGTTTAAGTTCATCGCGATATCTAGGAAGTGTGTCATCACCGTTGTGTGTGTGAAAATTGGAAAATTGTATGTAGTCAAACAAAATTGTGTCACATGAGGTGTATTTAATGACTATATAATGGACAACTACATGTTTCGGCCTGTACTGGCCGTCTTCAGGTTGTCTTAGGGGAACGTAAGATCTTACAATAAGCATGCACGCGCACGTGATGTAGAGAACTCTACATACGGGTCTTATTAACAAAAACAAAAACAGGAATCTAATAAAAACAACACAAAACAAAAACAGATACAGGAAAAGAAAGCTATTGTGGGGGTGTGCTAGGCAGGTATGAAGTTTTGTAGTCGTGCGGAGGCCTGAACAGGCCTCCGCACGACTACAAAATTTTTCTGTATCTGTTTTTGTTTTGTATTGTTTTTATTAGATTCCTGCTTTTGTTAATAAGACCCGCATGTAGAGATCTCTACATCACGTGTGCGTGCATGCTTATTGTAAGATCTTACGTTCCCCTAAGACAACCTGAAGATGGCCAGTACAGGCCGAAACATGTAGTTGTCCATTATATAGTCATTAAATACATCTCATGTGACACAGCTGTGTTTGACTACATACAATTTTCCAAGTTGATCGTGATATGTCTTTCGGGCTAACATTATTTGCTGCTTCCCACAAAGAGTGAATTGGTCAGACAAGTTTAGGTACATATAGTGTACCTTGTCTTAATGCACACAGAAAGTCCATATGTGTTTTATGTTTTCAGTTTTTGGAAAAGCGATGCCGAAACTTGCCAATATCAGGAAGAGCTTCTTAGTCGTTGAACTGAATATCTGAACGTGACAACTTGTATCTGAGTGGTTCAGAGAACACTTTTTGTAATCTTGTGTCTCCTACAGTGAGTAGTGTTTACTTCTCTGGTGGAAATTTCTGATTAAGTGAATGGACAGACTTATCGTCCGACATAACATAGGCTGACAGCTGAATCCATTGTAATCGTTTAACTCTGACGTAAATTAAGATAAAATAAGTGCCGCCATGCTTACATGATTTTGACTTTTGGATGTTAATTTTCAGCATAAAGTTATCAAATAAGCATACGTAAAGGTATGGTATAATAATGTAATAAAATAAGCAACAAAATAGATGCAACAATAACAATTTATTTATAATTTCAATCAGCTCAATATGTTTCGGGTGATAATTTCGCACATCCTCAGGAGCAGTAGACTGCGTTTACAGCTTGTGGTATAATGCACCGATGATTCTGCAGGCTGGAGGCAAGTTTGAGGTGTAATTGCAATTCCACCTCAACCTTGTCACCAGCCGGCAGCATCATCGGTGCATTATACCACAAAGCTGTAAACACAGTCTACTGCTCCTGAGGATGTGCGAAATTATCGCCCGAAACATGTTGAGCTGATTGAAATTACTAATAAATTATTATTGTTGCATCTATTTTGTTGTTTATATTATTGTATCAAAGACGCACGGTCAAACAAATATCAAAATAAAATAATGTGTTTGTGTATTCTTGGTGTTTCAAATTGTGTGTTATAAAATACAGCACGTACATCATCGTTTGTTTTCCTCTACTTTTTCACTGTTCTTCCTAAATAAATTAACACTCATTATATCTATGTATAGTTTTTTACGTTCATTGCATTGAAATGTGTCCTAAAAATGATGCAAGAAAATAACTAGACTTTATGTACTGCGTAAAAAATCATTCCGTTCTGTGTGTCAAATAGACTGTTAATGACTGCAGACATTAAGGCTTCATGTATGAGAAAGTAGTACTCATGAATTCTTTTACAATTAAAGTATTCGCATAATGCGAGAATATTTTAGACTTCGGTGAAGTATGTAAAATAAGAGAAAAATTTATTTGTTTTATGTCTAAATTTATCATTTAAACCTTATTAAATTAACTGTCTCAGACTTACTAGGAACTCATTTTGTCAGAAAATCCAGCAGTTCATTCCTACATGAAGATGGACATGCAGGTCACGGAACCTGCACTTACGGAGAAAGAAGTAATTCAGTAACATTTGGTCTGCCCTTCAGGCTGCACACGGTAAGGAGTTTTTTGTGACCAAACGAGAATACAAAAAATAAAAATCTCAAATTACAAAAAATAAATTAATAATTAGTCAAGAACAAAACATCTTTCTCATGACAGAAGCATGGTCGGACTAACTGACGAGCCAGTAGGAGAGTTACCGCGGCGCCAATCTATCAAGAGAGCTATGACGTCAGTGGAATAATCGGAAACATGGCGCTAGTAAACTCAGGTTTTCACACGCAAAAGGGTTTCTCCGAAAATTTCTTGAAACTTGGGCTCGAACCCTCAAACTTTCGCCAGGCTTGTCCTAGGAGGAAAAAGTTTAAAGAATTGGTGTTAGGTACCTCCAAATTATTTTCCTGTCATTGGCGCCAAACTTTAAATCTGCCGGGGCGCCCAAATGTCTCAGACCGGTTCCTGGACAGAGGTGTGATGATGATGAAGTTACAGTTTTTGTTTATGAAGCTACCAAACTGTACTGCGGGCAGGCATTTTTATTGGGAATTAAACACTGTACTGGTGTTATAAATTCATCACTGGGGAAAAAGTGTCACAATTTTAGCTTTTTTGAACAAAGTTACAACAAAAAGAATAAAGTTAAAAAAGAATAAAACTTTTTTTTGTGGTGGTAAGAACACAAAGAGTATTTTCAATTTTTCCTTTTGTTAAGGAGTGTTACTGTACTTTTTGTACATAAACCACTTGTTCATGTATACAATTAAACATTTATGTGCATGCAATATACGACATCTGTGCACGCAATATGAACTTTTATTTACCGATAAAACTGATTTATTCCACAGAAATTTATAAAATAGCGAATTTTTAATGCTTTGTAGAATTCTTAAGGTGGCGTTCGGCCTATCGAGAAACATATGTGAGAATGAAACAAAAAACAATACAAAACACTGGACTGCCAACCAACAACATGTTTCAGCGCGGTCTAGAACTAATGGTTACAAGGCTGCCGAAGGCTAACACAGTAATTAAAATGCAAGAATATTAACGTCAGTTTGGTTTTCCTTATTCGTACAGTTTTCCTCTTTTTTTCCCCATTTGCACAAAATTTTTACATCTTCAGTGCCTGAACAGACCATGCTCCCGTGCAGGCACTATTTCCGCCCTAAGATTCAGTGTCGCAGGAAACGCTTTCTTTTCTGGCTGGTCCACAAGGCCAATACGGTCTCTCGTGTTAAGTAAGTAGCAAAGTTTATTTCTTATTCTCTTCGTTCATATAAACAGCGCAGTACTCTATTAGCCGCAGTGATGCTGTAGATGATTTTAAAACAGCACTGCCTAATGTCAAGGACATGGACATTTAGCTGTCAGTCAGTGTCAGGTTCTGAAGTATACATAAGAGATGAGCATACTCAACTATATGAATGTTGGTTGGTTTTATTAAAGTTTGAGTAAATGGAACTTAGTCACTAAGTTCAACCCCATAAGCAGACAGGCAATGTACTGTACGTGTAATGTAACTCAACTCACTCAATTGTTATACCAACTACTGCACATATATAAAATTTACACATTAAAACATTAAAAACGCTCCGACATGTTTCGGTCCTAAGACCATCATCGGGGAGCTATATAGTCCTTGCTAATGTCACACTAGAAATAGTCACATATTAATTTCGTTGTACCAGTTGGGTGTTGTGGCAGCATGCCGTATTGTGTAATGTTATGTTGCGAAGAGTGCCCTGCTATGGATGTGCATTCTGTGCTTCGTTGCAACGCAATTAATGTGACTTTTATAGTGTGACTTTAGCAAGGACGATATGGCTCCCTGATGATGGTCCTAGGACCGAAACATGTCGGAGTGTTTTTAATGTTTTAATGTGTAAATTTTATAAATTTTAATTGTATGCATTAGTTGGTATAATAATTGAGTG
>Ga0123354_10016485_pt1 | contig 11581 bp, 10 predicted proteins | sample TergutLab28metaG_2_FD_97872 | JGI IMG/M metagenome (GOLD analysis project Ga0123354, IMG submission 97872) | Labiotermes labralis P4 segment gut microbial communities from Petit-Saut dam, French Guiana - Lab288 P4 | ecosystem: Host-associated > Arthropoda: Insects > Digestive system > Gut ... | reverse complement strand
CAGAGCAAAAGCAGTCAATAGATGTTATAAAATGTATATAGACAAGATAGATCATAGTATGTAAAATTGAGAACAATGCATGTAGTATTACTCATCAGTAATGGAGCATGCTGGTAAATAAATTTAAAAAAAAAAAAAACAGTGGAGAGGGTCCTTATGTATGTGAAGTGTGTAACAAATCATTCGCTCAACAGAGTAGTTTGCAGACACACCACTGCATACACAGTAGAGAGCATTCTTAGCAAGTGGTATGTCATAAATCATTCAATCAACAGAGTAATTTGAAGAAGTATCTAGGCATACACAGTAGAGAGTGTCATTCATGTGATGTTTGCAACAAATCATTCACTGGACAGAGTAATTTGAAGAAGCATCTATGCATACACAGTGGGGAGCATCCTTAGTTATGTAATGTTTGTAACAAATTATACAGTCAGCCAAGTAAGTTGAATATACATCAACACATACACAGTGGAGAGTGTTCTTATCCATCCAATGTTTGTAATTCATTCATGTTGAAGGCTCGTCTGACAAGACATCTACGCGTACACAGTAGAGAGCGTGGTTATTAATGTTAGATGTGTAGTAATTCATTCAGTTTTCAAAGTTGTGTGAAGGGACATCGACCTTTATGCACTGGGGATAATCCTTGTTTGTGTTGTATACAACTGTGTCATAACTCATTCAATAGAAAAGTGTGAAGTCATATCATTGGTAGAGCATGTAGTTAGTCTTCGGTATACAAACAGGAAACTTGCATAAAAAATGATCCCACATTCTTTCACAGACAATGGCTAGGTCTTTGATAAAGTCGCAACATTCTCAGAGTAGCTCAGCTGCAGCTCGTTTCAGTTGTATGAAGATCCGAGAATTTTTAAATGAAAACTTGAAGTTCAAAACAGCAATCCTTGTACAAATGGAATGTTAATTTTTTATTGTTTTTAGTTTTTTTGTTGCTTTCGCAGATAAACTCTATCTAATTTTGCTTGGTGATAGTGGAGTCTAGGTTGTGTAGTTTTATAGGATGTCATTTTGGAGGGGGGGTGTGAGGGGTGTTTTACCTTATTACACTGTTCATTTATTTTCATGTATAGTCAGAAAGTTTCTGGGTTTTTGATTAGTGAGTTGTGTTTTCAGAGGGTAGTGTGTATAGAGAGAAGAGGTGCATCTGCACCATGCACTAACAGTGTGGTGCAGACCTAATTCTTAATTCTGCATTTTAATATTGTATAGTTAGATACATCTAACATGAGCTTCAGATTATTCAGCAGTACTGCTTTAAGGTTTTGGAGAGTTTGTAGAAGACTAACCTTCCTTTGTGAAAGAATGAAATCTTCTTCTTAATGTAGGTTTTATATTTGTACTAAGAAAGCTTCCACTGAATATTTTTATCATTGATACTAGATTATGGCCCCTTGTGGTCAACATACGTTGCCAAGATATTTTTCAATGAAAGGTATCTTGCAACACAATTGGATGATGTCACCTTTTTAACATGTCTTCAGAATCTCATCCTCTGTAATGTACAATTAATGCTCTCATCCTTTGTTATACCAAAGTAAGAATCTCACCATCGTTCATTGTAGTAAAATATACACAGGTGAGATGAAAACACTGAGAGGAAAATATTATTGAAAATTCGTATGTAAATAATATAATTTCTTAGTAATAATTTACATGACACAAACTTGAAAGCAGCCGAAGATTTGGAGGAAAAGCTGTAGAGAAATATTCATGATTACTTTGGCAAAGGAATTTCTGTGAAATATTCAACTTACATAATGAAGTGTAAAGCCTTATTCAATTTAGAAACCCAGAATTAAGCTAGAAACATGCTGTTATATACATAGGCTATTCGGAAATCAACGTCCGGTGGGCTGTTAAAAAAAACAATAAAAAAGGAAAAATATTTTATTATATACAAAAGTTAGCTACATAATTAGGCTACTTCTAGACCTAATCACCCTCTGAATTGAGGCACTTGTCATAGCATGACACGAGTTTCAATATCACCGCATCATAGAAAGTTGCCGGCTGGGAGCTGAACCAGACTTGGCACTATCCGTCAGCTCCTCGTTCGTCTTTACACGTAAGCGCTGTGTTTCCAGCCAGACTTTCATCCGCGAAAAAAGATGGAAATCACTCAGGGTGGGGTCCGGGCTGTAGGGTGGGTGGTCAAACAAGTCCCTACGAAATTTCTGGAGCAGGGCTTGTGTGCGTGCAGCTGTGTGTGGGTGTGCGTTGTCATGCAGAAGCACGACACCTGACGTCAACATTCCTCTCCTTTTGTTTTCATTGGCTCTGCGCAGTTTCTTCATACTTTCACAATATGTTTCTGATGTTATCGTGGTTCCAGGTTCCATAAACTCGATCAACAGCACTCCTTTTCTGTCCCAGAACACTGTTGCCATCAGCTTTCTGTTTGCCAACGATTGTTTGAATTTTTGGGTTTATTTGGTAAATGTGTGTGCATCCATTGTCAAGACTGCTCTTTGGTTTCCACATTGACAAACTTAACCCATGTTTCATCACCTGTCACCATCTTGTCAAAAAATTCGTCCCCCTCATCATGATAACGTTGCAAAAATGTCAAAGCTGACGCCATTCTTTGTGTTTTGTGAACATCAGTGAGCATTTTTGGCACCCATCTGGCACAAAACTTGTGGTAGCCAAGTTTTTTTGTGACAGTGTCATACAAAACCGTCCGACAAACTTGAGGGATTTCCAGTGAAAGTTCAGAGATAGTGAATCGACATCGCTCGCGAACCCACTTTGTCAACATGTTGCACAACGTCGTCAGTCACTAGAGATGGGTGTCCTTGACACCCCTCATCATGCACGTCTGTTCTTCCATCGCGAAATTTTCTGCACCACTCCCTAACATATTTGTCACTCAAAGTTTGGTCCATACACTGCACTCATTCTGTAATGAATTTCAGCTTGCAAAAAACGGATCACTGCACGAATCTCGCATTTGCCGGGAGTTTCTATAGCAGCACACATGTTAACATGCTCAAAGCACATTGAGAACTAAGCGCATTGGCCGGCCGCATCATGTGAGATGAGGCAATTGTTTATTTCTCGGTACTGTGCCAACGCCAGGTTGCCATTTTTACTGGACTGACCACACTAGCCCACTGGACGTTGATTTCTGAATACACTTCGTAGTTATAAACAGCACCTAGATATAATTTAATGAACATAAATTTTTTAATGAACGTCTAAAATATAACCTGCTTTGTAAACAAATATTGATAATAAATCTACCACTCAAAGCAGAATCAGAAATTGGCAGTAACCTGAAATATTTGTACATTACAATTGCAACATAACAGGACATGCAAAAATAGATTAGCCCAAGAAGAAAGAAGAGTTGTTTTGTAGTTTCAAAAATAACCCACATTATTGCAATACAGTCATTACAACACCCGATAAACCAGTACTACGGTAATCACATATGTGGAAAAGTGTGGGAAAATCAAGTTGTGGACTAATAAAACACTTCTTAACCATAAACAAATATATAACTTTTACTTCTCAAAAAATAGCAGGAAATTCTGATACCAAAATAGCAAAGGGATGTAGAATAAGAAGAAAAATAAGAAGAAGAATGGAAGTTTGGGAACTCAGTGTCTAAGGCAGTGATCTTCACAAATTAAGAAATCGTATCAGCCTGGTAATAATTCAGCATATCACACAAGCGTGTAAAATATCCAAAAAAATCACTGGCGAAAGAAACAAATGACCATCAAACACAACGACTATTTATATAATTTTTATAAACTTTTATAAAAGGATCTGTAATAATATTTTATAGAAGTTGTGTCGATGGTCATTTGTTTCTTTCTTGCTTTATAGTTCAATACACAACATGATGCATAATTTAAAAAAAAAAAATAAAATGACTGAAATTTTAAAAGAAATTGTTACCCTCGTTTTTTTTAAACATAAAGAATTTACAGCTGTTATAGTAAGCATTACAAGACATATCAAATAATCATCACAGGCATTAATCTACTTGTTTCATAAAGTGTGCACACTAACATCGCACAAAATGAGCTCACAACAATAATCAGTGTTGCATCATATGACAACAAAGGTAATGTGTGATAAAAGGCAGACTGGAAATGATATCAATGATACAAGAAATATTGCAAGTTGTGCTGATTGTCAGACTGCTACTGTGATTGTTTAATAGCTGCAAGACATGCAAGTGGATCTTGCTGTGAAAGCAACTTTTCAGGAGTACTGTAGAACCTGAATGGAAGCTGGCCGGTTGCAGGCTCTATGATACTACACAATATATTTTTTTTCTTTCTTTTCTCCCCACCTACTGAACCTCTAAACTCCATTTGCAGGAGGCCAGATTTCAGAAGATTATTGAAATACTGCCACCCTTGTGGGAGAAGAATTTTTCATTTTTGTCTTGAGGTTTACTGATTTTTCAGAACTTCACCTTTAAGCTACTATCTTCTAGCACTTATTTTAACAAAAGTCCATGGCCTCAAACACAAGATCCACTCACCTTCAGCTAGCCTGTGTCCCAGTCTCGAATACAGCAGCTATGGTAGGTATTTTTGCAGCACAGAGTGATTGCTCTTATTGAACTCTTTGTCATTTTCCCATCCTATGGATTCCCTGTTCATTTATACCATGCCACTTGTTTCTTTCGCCACTTTATAAATTCCTAGCATTCATCCAGTTCCTCACTTTACTGTGCAGTGTCCACTGGTTCTTCTGGCCATCTGCTTTTCACCCATTGTTCCTTGTCTCATGAATATCAGACTCGCACCGTGGTGCAGACCATCACTGCATTCAGAAGCCAAGAAAACTTTATTAACCACATACTGTTGAACAGGACCTGAAGATTGACCACTGTATTAAAAAGAAAGATAGCCAAAAAAAAATCTACCCATATCCATTTCAACAAGATTTGTGCTCTGTAATATCTATTTCATATTATCCCTTTTTGTGTTAGGTTTCTCTTAAGTTGTCTCTTTCTCTGAAAGTTTCAAACCAAAGTGCATGTGCATATATTTTTCCCATCATAATGCATGAAGTCCTACCCAGTTCATTCATTCAGATTCACTATTTTGACCTGTTTCCCTGTCACTCTTTCTTCAGTTCTGTTGCCCATAAGACTTTCTTCTCACATAACTTCAATCACCAATATTCCAATAGAGTGAGACACACACACATGGACAAATAGAGCTAAGGTTAGAATTTAATTTGTATTTTCATGTATAGATGGTTGGAGAGGGGGCACAAAAACAAAAACTGAATTAATGAAACGTATACTTTGTTATGTTTATGATCAAAGAGTTTGTAAGAATATTGTCATGACTCTTGTATTTTGGTTTTGTAGCTTATGTGCTTCATAAATGGGACTGGTCTTGCATTGTGAAACTTGAGTTAAAATTTTGCGTTGGTGGTAGGAAGAGTGTTAGCAAATGCAGTAGAATGACATACATCAGACTGGATGAACATCATGCAGTTCCAAATGGGCAAGTATTTGTCTTGTTTGCAACCGTGATCAGAGTGTCACTCAATCCATCATACACAAGATTAAAATGGTTGGGGCATGAAGGCGTCCATTCACCTATGGGTCGCACTATGCGGACCAGTAATTTAAACAAATTTTATTACATTGAACTCTCTTTACACAACATACAAATAACAGTTGCAGTTTATAACTGGTTAAATAAGCGACATGTTTCGGCCTTGTTTGGCCACTATCAGGCTTACAGAAAGATGGTGTTAAGGTACATTCGTTCGCTATACCGATTAACGCCATCTTTCTGTAAGCCTGATGATGGCCGAACAAGGCCGAAACATGATACTTAATTAACCAGTTGCAAATTGGAACTGTTATTTGTATGTTGTGTAAAGACAGTTCAATTTCATAAAATTTTTTACATGTACACAACGGGATGGAAACAATCCAATTACAGTAATTTAAAGCACAGCTGATCAAGAAAGTCTTTCCCATGTTTGGTATTCAAACATTTTCACAATCATATACTCCAACACATGATCTGATCATGAATGGACAAGTAGTTGAAGGGGTTCGGAATTTTAGATATTAAGTGCCTTGATAAATTCAAAACTTTTAATAAATTATGAAATTCAGTCAAGAATTGCAGCTGGTAATAGAGGTTTTTACAGTCTAAGACAAATATTTAAGTCTAGAGCCATGAGAAAGCAGTTAAAATTAAGATATATAAAATGGTGATGAAACCATCTGTATCATATGGTTGTGAAAAAATGGTCCATGACTGAGATGGATATGAAAAGCCTGGGTACATGGGAGAAGAAAGTACGAAGTTATGTGTTTCAACTTTCCTTTCCTACATTTTTACGATGTGAAAGTTTGTAAATGTAACTGTTTATACCATGCAACAGTATCATTTTACCCTGACTATATCCACATGTATGTCACAAGAACTCTGGATCAGAGAAATATATACAGATCGTTTGGTGCATGTGGCTCCTAGGAAGGTTTGTACTGAAAGGAGCATACCATTACTTGGCATAAATGTGCTCGTTATGACTATGATTCACCATCATCATCATCATGTTCCTGAAGGGTTAGGTGTGTTTCCTGTTCCTTCATTCTCAAGATGAAGTTGGTCCCTCCATCTCTTCCTCAGTCGCCCGATGTTCCTTCATCCTTCTGGTTTATATTGCAGTGCTTGTTTTGGTAATCTGTTTGTGTCCATGCTCTGTACATGTTGTAGCCACTTTTTCTGGTGCTGTTTTATTTCCTTTACTGTGTTCTGTGCTCCCGTTTTTTGCCTAATACTTTGATTCTTTTCTTTATCTAGTTTTGTTATTCCAAGTAAGTGTCTCAAAAATTTCATCTGTGCTGCTTCTAAATGTTGTTCCTCTCTTTTCTTCAGTACCCAAGCTTCAGTTCCAAATTTCAATGTTGCTTTAGCCATAATGTTGTGAATTCTTAACTTCGTTTCTTTGTTCATTTGTTTTCCAAAATGTCTCTGTGTAGCTCCGTTTATTTTGTTATATGTTTGCAATTTATCTTCTAAATCACTTCTGTATTCTGATATGCGATACCGCAAGTATTTAAAATGTTACTTGTTCAATAATATTGTCGTTTATCACAATTTTTGCCCTCTGTATATGGTTACCCCACATTGCCATTGATTTTATTTTTGTACTAGATGTGGTCATTTTATATTTTCTTGCTGTAAGGTGCTAGTGGTGTGCCATTGTTTGTAAATCATCTTCTGATATAGGGATTAAAATGTGGTCTTCTGCATAAAGTATCATATTTGCTAATTTCCTGTTATTTAGTTGTATACCCTTCTTTATCACTGTTTTGAATTCCTGTATTATTTTATTAATGTATATGTTAAATAATAACCGTGAATTACTCCTTTGTTTATGTATATTGGTATATGTTAAATATTACCGGTGAATTACTCCTTTGTTTTTGTGTATTGGTTCAGATATACCATCATTAAATTTAATTCTAATCTTCGTGTTCCTGTAAATATATTTTATTGTATTTAGTAAATAATTTGGAATTTTATTGTCCATCATTTCCCATAGCTTATCTCTGTTCACATTATCATATGCCTTTTTATAGTCTGTAAATAAAAGAAATAGTGGTAAGTTGTCTTCTTTCCTTTTTTCCATTATCTGTTGCACCATAAATATAGCATCGGTACAGCTGCATATGACTATGATTAAATCACCCAAAAAGTGACAACTTTAAAATCGCCTCAATAATTTTTACATTTGTACCGTGCATCGTGCTATTAACCTAAGTTTTTTATTACCAACTGATGCACAAGAGAATTGCTTTGAGAAGGTGTATTAAGCTTTACATTAGAACAGCTGTACTAATGTAAATTTTAATACTCCTTTTTAAAGCAATTCTGTTGTGCATCAGTTGGTAATAAAAAACTTATTTAAAATCGCCATTCAAGTAACATGTAAAATTTTTAATTCAAATGCCCCAATATTTAAGAACAGCAAAAAGATAGCAGCATTTCTGTAAAGGGCGCACCATGAATGAACACAGGGAACTGGAATTATACCTGCTCTGATTTGCAATGTTTGCATTAAATAGAGGTGTTCAGTATCACGCGCCAGCCGCTTTAACTCCAAGCAAAGAGACTTCATTACCCACTTAACAGGGGGCTGACTGGCACTAAGATTCGGTTCGGACGCTTTGGAGAACGGAAGATATTTTTCACATCAACTAAATTAAGTTCTTAATTTACCCATTAGTCGTAGACTTAAAATGGCGGATTGAATTGACGCTACAACGCGAGTATCAGGAATCGATACTCTATCATCTAAGCATCGCGGACATCAGTCAGCTGTTCATAGGTTGGTTGGAGAGAAACATGAGTAACTTTGGGGGGGGACGCGGTTCGCTCACTGTGTCAGAGCAGCCAACTAAGCAGTAAGAGATATTACGTCACAGCTTTCGTTTGGCCAGGTTGCCGCTAGATAGTGTGGAGTCAATATCTCAAATGTCACTCTCGGCCGCGCATGAGGCGGAGGCATGGCGTTATTGAAGCGCTCGAAGTGATTTAGGCGTTAGTCTTGTCAACAGATTAGGCTGTGTTGCAGCGAGGTAGTAGATATTGGCGATTGTGGTTAGGCGAGTGTTGTGAGTGTTGATTTTATCTGTGTGTGAGTGAATTCTTTTAAGCGACAGGACAGAAGAGTCATTTTATTGACAGTTCAACATGTCTGAGCGTTTTAAAGTGACAAAATCAGAAGAACCAAATGCTTTTCCGAATTATGGCACTACAGACGGCATGGACGCAGATGACAGCCATGGTAAGGTGACAACTGAAACCGATGCCAAACATCCATCAAGTTCTTTGGAAGAAACGATCGGTAGGAGAGAGCAAAAAATATATTTCTCCCCTTCTTCTGAAGCTTGAGCTATTTTGCAGCGTATGTACTGTGTGCTTTTAATAAGCTTGTAGTAGCCAAGCAGGCTCATTTATTTCCGTTAGCTGCTTTACTTCTGCTTTCTTTTTGTCTTTTTATTGCACATTTTTCGTTTGCTCCTCTTCTTCGTTTTTCCCACGAACTTTAATTATGTTAAGGGTGTTTCAAAAACATTAGGTACAAACCTATCTGGTAAATAGAGCTCATTGAAACTGTCAGCAAAGTCTTAACAAATGTTAAGTCCGGAAAGCAGCTGATTCGGAGACATTTGACGGTATGACGTGTAGAAGAGAAAAGACACGCTGCAGAGATTCGCGCGTTGTAAATTCATACACAATACACTCGACACAGGCCGCCGCTAAAACAAAGTCAGTTATCTGCGAAATGCTTGGTTTGCGTACCTGTGTTTGTTAAGACTTTGTTGTTTGTTTCAGTGAGCTCTATTTACCCGTTATGTTTATACCTGTAATTCTGAAACTTCCTGTGTACTAAATACTTGCTTTAAATGTAGATATTTCAACCCTGTCTCTGCTGCATTTGACCAACTCTTGTATGAATTTACCCCGTTGTTTGCACACCCCCTGTAACACAGTCATTCTGAACTGGTGGGACGTGTTTTACTGGTGGAGCGTAAGGGTCGGCTGAATACGAACTGGGGCATCAGGAATAAGAGAAGCCATTTAGGGTTCAAACGGAATTTGACGTCATAAATAAATTACGCTTCTTGTGAAAGGAAGATTGTTGTGTTTGAAATTAACTACGGGGGTGAATATGAAGAATGTTAACTATGCTGGGATGTGATTAGCAAGTAGCCCGACATTTCGGACAAACCACTTGCTTCTATCGTCTGGGTAAGGTATCTCTGAAGATCGAGACACCAGGTTCGTCTGAAAATTCCGTTATGTATCTACCGGACAAAACGGCACGTCTAAGAAGGCAGTTTATTGTCAACAGAATATCTTAGAGCTTTGCACTTCTGGGATTTTTTTTACTTGGCGTAGGTCGTCACTTGGTTACTAACGTTTCGGGACAAAGTGTCGGTCAAGGTGGGACCGATAGGTTGTACCGAAACGTCGGTAACTACCAATCTAGGCTGCGTAACATCCCAGAAGAGCGAATATCGCATTTACTTCGCCGAAGAAGTCTGAAATCATGCAAGAGAGTATGTGCTAATGTTCTTTTCGTGTGGTGAATGCTAAAATTCTGTGGCAAAATAGGCGGTTGAAAGCAAGACGCACAAGGCCGAGAAGCTCTGTTGAGAACCTCCCTGCTGCCTAGGGATCAAGAACCATTAGGGCAGTGGCGTATCGACGGGGGGGTTGGGGGGTTCAACCCCCTCGAAATTCCCAAGGCCCTCCAAAATCGTGCCAAACTCAACCTGATTGTGAAAACTTTATAAATTGCTGAATTTAGGACGCCAACACCCCAAGATGTTCGGAAAAAAGGCAGTAAAATTCTAAAACTACCTGGGTTCGCAATTTTTTTTACATTAGCAATGACAAATAAATTGGTTGTCATCATAAATAGTCTTAAACTACCAGAAATTAAGAAAATTTTACTATATGTAATGCAATTTCTTGTACCAAATTACAGCTGCCTACAGAACCCCTGACTAGGGGGCTACCGCCCCCCAGTTCCCCGTTCTCTCTGTCCTCTGTTCTCAACTGAATTTGTTGAACCCCCCGAACAAAATTCCTGGGTACGCCGCTGCATTACGGTGTGACGTGCGCAACGTCGAAATGGCCAGGGATGCGTTTGTGTTGTCCATAACTAACGAATATATTTGTTAAATTTTAATAAGTAACATTAGTCGCGAGTAATGTGTGGTTAACTTCCCGTTAACAAAGAACATTTCACTTTTAAGAAGCCTGTAGAAAAAACGGACTGCCTTACAAGCAGCTTCATGATTTTCACTCCTCACCAAATATTTGGGTAATCAATTCAAGAAGAATGAGATGGTTCGGGCATGTGGCACGTATTGGAGACGGGAGGTGTGAATACAGCGTTTTGATGGGGAGGCCTGAGGGAAGGAAGCAACTTGGAAGACCTTGGTGTAGATGGGGGATAATATTAAAATGTATCTTCAAGTAGTGAGATGGGATGGCGTGGACTTCGATATTTTGGCGCAGGGTGGGGACGGGTGGTGGGCGTTTGTGAATGCGGTAATGAATCTTCGGAGTCCGCGGTTCTTTTCTTGGCTAGCTGACGACGTGGTAGTTTCTCAGGAAGGGCTCTGCTCCATGTAGGTAGTTAGCATAAAACATGGCTCATTGATTAAGGAAGGCAGTATCTATGAAGGCTGTGGCCTCATTTTATACCCTCACATGCGGCTTTATACTGTTTTGGGCTTGTCTGTAGTCGAATTCAGGAAACGGTTTTGTATGCAGAAGCTGCAGAAGACAATGGCGTACCCAGGAATTTTGTTCGGGGGGGTTCAACAAATTCAGTTGAGGAAAGAGGACAGAGAGAACGGGGATCTGGGGGCAGTAGCCCCCTAGTCAGGGATTCTGGAGGCAGCTGTATTTGTGTACAAGAAATTTCATTTCATATAGTAAAATTTTCTTAATTTTTGGTACTTTAAGACTATTTATGATGACAACCAATTTATTTGTCATTGCTAATGTAAAACAATTGCGAACCTAGGTAGTTT
>Ga0123354_10016483_pt1 | contig 11581 bp, 7 predicted proteins | sample TergutLab28metaG_2_FD_97872 | JGI IMG/M metagenome (GOLD analysis project Ga0123354, IMG submission 97872) | Labiotermes labralis P4 segment gut microbial communities from Petit-Saut dam, French Guiana - Lab288 P4 | ecosystem: Host-associated > Arthropoda: Insects > Digestive system > Gut ... | reverse complement strand
GCGCTGACCACGTGACACCCCTCTATCCGCAAAAGTTGGCACTAACTTCGCCGACCGGCGGCGGCCGCTCTGTCGGTATAGTTCGCGTGCGGACTAAGGCCACGGAGTTTAGTTTAGTTATTTACCTCACCTTATAGTTTGAACACACAACGGTGATAGCACACCTCAGACACCCGGATAAAGTGCCTGTGTTGCATGTCCCGATTTACTTATTAGGCTGCTGCGATATTCCTACGTTATTCGTGGCTTTATCGAATGTTACAGACACCCAAAACTGATAGAGCCGTATTTTTCTCTGCTTTAGACTCGGGGTTTGTGCGGTGAGGTGCAGTAAACTAAGTGCAGAGTGACGGTGTGTTTGTGGCTGCTGCCACAGCTATGTGCATGGTCCAAGGCAAATCACTTTACATTCATTACATATTTGTTTCAACTATGTTAGCCTATAAGCACAGACACGTGTATATAACTTAGCCCTTTACTTGATGCATTTCCATACATTCTGAAAAAAAAATTACGCACGAATTCTCGTATTATTTTCAAAAACTGCAAAATTTAAATCCGCGATCTCAGAAAGTTGCTCTTTATCACTCGAGGAAAACTAGGAAACTTTCAATAAAACCCTTACGTAGTTGAAGTCTGTAAATTTACAGTAACTGTGCTTCTATATTCCATGGCGCAGTGACAACGTAATTCATGTTGTTCTTCTGCTGTTCTTCAATTGTCAAACGGTAAGATCGAACTGCCGCTACAGTTTGGAAAGACATGCTTCAAATTTACTCTGAAGCCTTATTTTGGAACAGTACACTACCACATGAGTGGGCCTGGGTAGCACAGTCGGTATAGCGCCTCGCTACGGGCCGAAAGGTCTGGGAATCGAATCCCGGTTGGGGCGAGATTTTTTGGACCCGTCCAGACCGTACCTAGGCGTCACTCAGCTTCCTCTACAATGGTTACCGGGTCTCCCTAGAGGTAAAACGACCGGGGCGCCAAGGTTAAGGAAATAGTGGCGCTCTACCACTACTCCCCTTTGGGGTCTTCTTGGCCTGTTCTAAGTTGAACATTACCACGTGAAGAAGGAATTGGAAATAAAATATAGCGGAGTTTACAGAAAATAGGTGTGAAAATTTAAAAGAGCTAGACCTTTTCTATTACGGACATTGCAGGCCCTAGTTCTATTACAGGACAATCAGGACGACGAGAGAGTGAGAAATGCACTCAACACATATCCTCATTAGTGACGAAACCGCACCGCACTTGCGTGCTGCAATGTCACGTCCAGAATACACAAAGGCTCTTCTGAAACCTGTTGGTCTAGTAAAGGAACGATGTAATGCAAAGTGCTAGTGGTGCTATACAGGTAAATGTGATACATTTATTGTTTAGCGATGTGGGTAAGCACATACTTTGTGCAAACAAAACAGTAACGTGTGAAAATCAAACGCTGTGCAAATGGTATTGGAAGGGCTAGTGGTTGGACGAAGCAGTCAATGAAAAAAGTGTACAAATGGACAGATATATATGGAAGAATGGGGCGATTTGTAATAACTAGATACATGTATTATCACACACGATTGACGCCAGTTTAATCCCATAGTATCCTCACATAAACAGGCAGATTGGAAATTTATGCAAATTTATGAATAAACGAATAAACATACGGAAAGTTGAAAGATAAGCAGACCAAATAATTAATGGATGTACCCATCTGTGTTGAATACAAATGCAGTTACCTTGAGGTCAGACGTCAAAAGACGTATGAACATAAGTAAGTGACTGTCGTGTTAAGTTGCATTCTCATTATTTATATGATACTTTGAAACACAGTAAATTAAATATCAAACACAAAATAAGATACGAAAATTTATCTTTAACTGAACAGAAAAGCAATCGTCAAAATTCTTTCTCTGTATGAAGGGCAATACGCTATTAAACACTACCTGCATTTACGTTTCACTGGTCACCGGTGAAAAGCAACTGTACAACGGATATGTAATGTTGTACGGCCATACTGAAAGAACTAAGCCACATAATGTGAACTGGTTAGTAGGAACAATAGAGCAGCATGTATGGGGATGAAGAGCACGCACGGATTAAGTCAGTCATGGTATATAAAACCTTAGGAGATGAAGCATGGGAGAACAATTAATTGTGGAGACTGAAAACTCTAAAGAATAAAGTAAATAAAAACTATAAATTTTTTCTGCTTAATTATCATGTGACAATCGACGTAATATTAATGAAAACCTGTTTCAAATTTCATAATAGTAGTCCATTACAGGTCTGGACAGGCCTTGGTTTTTCCAGGAGTTTGAGGCTTCCAGATTACAAGACAATCGGCACATGAATGTGGTAAGGTTGTCAGCCCTACGCACCGACCGCCTTTACCCCCCAGGAAATATTCCTGGTACTCATTTCTGTTAGAGGCTGAGTCAAACCCAGGGCCATAGTGCGGCCGGAAGGATTATGTCAATGAAAAATTCCATTGACAACAACGGGAATCGAACCAGCGACCTTCCTGTTTGTAGCGTAGTTCCTCAACCAACTGCGGTACCGCGTGCCCCAAACTTTATAGTAGGAACACATAAATTCAGTAATAGGTGGGACTGTACTGAGTAAAATATTTGCAAAAATATGTGTTATTGTAAATAAATTATCTTGTGTGTTTCAGAAACATTTATCGAAATGCGGGACAGAGAAATGATTCTGGTGGATGAATCAAATGAATCTCAGAAGGTACAGACTGTCAAGAAAATATTAATAAACATGGGAATTTTTATATTTTGTGATGTCAGGAACATAACACATGGATCAATCTCTGAAATAATTAACTGTGCAGTACACACTCCATATTTGGAGAAACTGGGATGAAAACCGCGAAATTAAAGTGATTTAGCCCGAAAATTTTATACACTGCTTTTCGAATTAATAGACATAATTAAACAATTAAGGCTGTTACAAATTTTATATAGGAAATTAAAGGTTATGACAACAGTACTGCAATAACAATAACAATAATTACAACCAACGTATAATTACCATTAAACGTTAAATAACTGTTTATATAACCACAAAGGTAAAAAGATAAAGTGTTCCCCTTACAGGTCCGGTGTGGCCCAGAGGGTGGTTAGAGGTATACTCCCAGGGCCGGGCTGGACGGGCGGAAAAGCTCGTCCCCACCGAGATTCGATCCCGGACCGTCCAGCCCGTAGCTCAGTCACTATACTGACTGAGCTACAATATAACCACAAAGGGAAACATAAATTTAACCACAATTGTGAAAAGATCTCAATTAGAGTTCCTTTGCTCTTGTATTTTATTTAACTACAATGTACAATTTTTAAGTCTTGCACATTTGCCTTCAAAAACATGTATATTTGCTTCATAATCCAGAAAAATGTTTGATACAAAAAAATAAATATATTTATATATATATCCAGTTTCAATATTTAATGCATTAATAACTACAATATAATTGTAACCACGAAGATAAACACAACGACAGAATAAAGACCATATCAAAAATTACAATCATAAACATCAAACAAAAACATCAAGTGTAATAATAACTTTTTTCTTTACAATTGCAGTGTTTCATACAGTGCATGCTCCTTCACCTCGGAATGGTAAGTAGAATGTACCTTGTAACATTCTTGTTTTAGTAGCTTGCAAGCACAAGGTAGTATTCACATCTTACTGTAAGCAAACAATAATATGCAAAATTACTAACTGTTATGTATTAAGGGATCAGGGGTTATTTACAGGTAGAGGCCAGTTGAAATGTGATGGCACACGTGCAGAAACAAGGTTTAATCTTTCGGCGAAACGGACGAATGCATTTAAATCGGCCAGGGGGCGTCAGTTCAGTCGACTACTGGCAGCCGAGGTGTGCGCATCAGCGGTAGTAATGGTGGATACACCATGTTCCGAGTTGCTGTGAAGAGTACTGGCTACACACTGCATTCGCCAGTTTCCCCTTCACTTTCCTTCTCCTGCGTCACCGTGTGCCATCACATTTCAACTGGACTGTACCAATACTGCTCTTATACTCGCCGCATAGACCGAAGACTTTTTAATTGAAAACATAGGAGAGGCCTGTGGTTTTACTGTTCCTCATGTCTCAGTTATATCTCATGCCTGATTACTCTTCCTCATGTCTCAGTTACATCTCATGCCTCATTATTGTTACTCATGTCTTAGTTATATCTCATGACTCATTATTGTTCCTCATGTCTCAGTTATATCTCATGCCTCATTACTCTTCCTCATGTCTCAGTTACATCTCATGCCTCATTACTCATCCTCATGACTCAGTTATATCTCATGCCTCGTTACTGTTCCTCATGTCTCAGTTATATCTCATGCCTCATTACTCTTCCTCATGTCTCAGTTATATCTCATGCCTCATTACTGTTCCTCATGTCTCAGTTATATCTCATGCATCATTAATCGTCCTCATGTCTCAGTTATATCTCATGCCTCATTACTCTTCCTCATGTCTCAGTTACATCCCATGCCTCATTACTCATCCTCATGACTCAGTTATATCTCATGCCTCGTCACTGTTCCTCATGTCTCAGGTATATCTCATGCCTCTTTACTCTTCCTCATGTCTCAGTTATATCTCATGCCTCATTACTCTTCCTCATGGCCCAGTTACATGTCACTCATGCCTCATTACTGTCCCTCATGTCCCAGTTATATTTCATGCCTTATTACTCTTCCTTATGTCCCAGTTATATCTCCTGCCTCATTACTGTTCCTCATGTCTCAGTTATATCTCATGCCTCATTACTCCTCCTCATGTCTCAGTTATGTCATGCCTCATTACTCTTCCTCATGTCCCAGTTATATCTCATGCCTCATAACTGTTCCTCATGTCTCAGTTATATCTCATGCCTCATTACTCTTCCTCATGTCCCAGTTACATCTCATGCCTCATTACTGTTCCTTATTTACCGGTTATATCTCATGCCTCATTACTGTTCCTCATGTCCCAGTTATATCTCATGCCTCATAACTGTTCCTCATGTCTCAGTTATAACTCATGCCTCATTACTGTTCCTCATGTCTCAGTTATATTTCATGCCTCATTACTCTTCCTCGTGTCTCAGTTATATCTCATGCCTCATTACTCATCCTCATGTCCCAGTTATATTTCACTCATGCCTCATTACTGTCCCTCATGTCCCAGTTATATCTCATGCCTCATTACTGTTCCTCATGTCCCAGTAATATCTCATGCCTCATTACTCTTCCTCATGTCTCAGTTACATCTCATGCCTCATAACTGTCCCTCATGTCCCAGTTATATCTCATGCCTCATTACTGTTCCTCATGTCCCAGTAATATCTCATGCCTCAGTACTCTTCATTATGTCTCAGTTATATCTCATGCATCATTACTGTTCCTCATGTCTCAGTTATATCTCATGCCTCATTACTCTTCCTCATGTCTCAGTTATATCTCATGCCTCATAACTGTTCCTCATGTCTCAGTTATATCTCATGCCTCATTACTCTTCCTCATGTACCAGTTATATCTCATGCCTCATTACTGTTCCTCATGTCCCAGTTATATCTCATGCCTCATTACTGTTCCTCATGTCCCAGTTATAACTCATGCCTCATTACTGTTCCTCACGTCTCAGTTATATCTCATGCCTCATTACTGTTCCTCATATCTCAGTTATGTCTCATGCCTCATTACTCTTCCTCATGTCCCAGTTTTATCTCATGCCTCATTACTCTTCCTCATGTCTCAGTTATATCTCATGCCTCATAACTGTTCCTCATGTCTCAGTTGTATCTCATGCCTCATTACTGTCCCTCATGTCCCAGTTATATCTCATGCCTCATTACTGTTCCTCATGTCTCAGTTATATCTCATTCCTCATTACTGTTCTTCATGTCTCAGTTACATCTCATGCTTCATTACTGAAAGAGGCAAAACAGATCGTCATTTAAGGGAATTGATAATTTTGTTAAAGATAAGTTTTGGTTGAAAATGTCGAATCGCAAAACACGTTGTGCGTACAGACACAAATTTTAATATGAACAGAAGATCCTAAGAAACTAATGCAGAAAGACATTCAAAGCGAAATTAAAAATGAAGACTGAATTCCACGTGGCTGTGCCCGTAGGTTTGAGACCTGGCTCTCTGTTTTGATTAATGGGAATTAGTCCAAAGTAGAAGGGATAACCGCGTGGAGAAAACTGCTGGGCAGGTAACGGGGTCACATGCAATATGACCACAACCCTGATATCCACCGTCGTTAGAAATTCAAAACTCAAAATCACCTTCCACTTGCATCTTCATTCATCAATAAGAACAAACGAGCGTACCAAAAACAAGAAGAACCCCGCATATAAATTAAGTTTTATTTCTTAAGAATATCATTAGAAGAAGATTTCAAGCAATTAATAATTTACGTTTTGAGGAATTTCATGATTTCCCTCATCATCAGTACTAATAAGGTGATCAAATCAATGAGGATCAGATTGGTGGGTCATGTTACACGCATATGAAAAAAATTAAATATACACAAGTATTTAGCACAGAGGTATAAAACAAATACACTGCTTTGAAGTCCTACGTCCACTGATGAATCTAAAAGGAACTGGGAGGTAGGGCTTGAATTGGATTCTTCTGACTCAGAACAGAAACAAATTGCGGCCTAATTGAACACGAAAATACAACCCGAAATTCGACTCATTTCTTCAGTGGCTAATAATATAGTAAATTCTTAAGAAGGACTCTGCTCCACGTCGTTATTTAATTCGTTAGTTAGTTCTTTCGTTATTTAGTTAGTTGTTTTGTTTGTTCGTTAATTTTTGTTTGTTTGTTTGGTTGGTTAGTTGGTTGATTTGTTGGTTGCTCAGTCAGTCGGGATATGACTGAGAACACTAAGGATTGGTCTAATTTAAATATAAACGCTAAAAAGAATACAGGAGTGGCAGCTGACGAGGAATTGGAAAACTGAATAACAGACAGACGGAAGGAAACGAAGGTATTCAAATCTGGAAAGCACAGTATTATACCGGGGTGATTATAAGTCCTTAGCCCGACCAGAAAGGAAACAAGTTCGGAAGCATGTCAGGAACGCGCGCGATTTCAACAACATCGAGACGCTAGCTGTCATAAAGTTTCTTTTTTCCTTGCAAAGCAAGGCGCCGAAGGAAATTCACACCATTCTTACAGAAACATTAGCTTTTTTCCTTCCTGGTCGGGCTAAGGACTTATCAGCACCTATGTATTTCCTGTCATAAACACTGCACGAACTGTAAGGACAAGAGTAATTATCAAGGCAATGTAAAACTTTTCTACGCAAATGACCGATGATATTTGAGGCCATTTTTCTGAGTGCTGAACGAAATATATTATTTGAGATTTATTTACTGCAATTTGGTTTCCACCCTGTGACAAATGTCAGTAAACGTGTGCAAAAATACGAAAGAGACATCTATATATATATCAGGAGAAACTATACACAAAACAATACAAAAACACAGAATACACAAAATAGAAAACCAACATAAAATGAATATTTGCAGGGCAGCCAAATTGTTACATCTAATTTGCCAAAATTACTGATATTCTTTTGCTCACGGAATACGAAATCACCAAAGAATTTATTCAAGAAAGGACCGTGTTGACACAGGAAAGATATATTGTATCTGCCGATAAAAGCGAGGGAACAGGCTCCATCAAGAAATGATTACTGTTCTTATAACATAGTGGGATGGTGCAATAAGGTACACAAATCTAGTTACATGACTTCACCTATGGAAATGATCCTACGTCTACATGATTACACTCGGAATTCATGTTTGTAGCGGAACAAATATCGTAAAGTTTATTCCCATAACCCAAAGCCATATAATATGGTCCTTAAAGCTTGACTCTTTCATACAAATGCATTAACAAATTGGTTTGGCAAAGAAAGTACACTTCTAGAGGTCTGAGGTTCGAAATTCTGTGCTGATAAAAATTTACGTTTTCTGGGATGGTATGATATGTTGACTGGGGAAGCAATTACAGACGCATCGGGTGACCCTAGTGCACCGACATTCAGGGTCAGTCACTTCAATAAAGAATGAACTAGATACATCAGAAACCATGACAATTATTTTCAAAAAGAAGAGGCCTGATATCCTAGGAGGCTAAAATATTCCAGGAAAATTGTGTTTTCTTCAATGCGTTAAATGGTTACTTATGTATTGTTTACATGAATTTCGGAATTCAAAGCAGTGTTGATGCCGGACTGCTGGTTTTTAGATGCCGGACTGCTGGCTAGAAGTCAGTATTCGGAAGGTCCTGCGATCGGCCATCTCGACACAGGTTTTTCTTGGTTTCCCTGTGTCTATAAGGAAATTCTGAGATGGCTCCTAAAATTCCTAGTTGCCACTACATGCTTCTCATGCAGCCCTCCAGACTTAAATTTATTAGTAACCAATTTCATATTTTGTATATATGTAAAATAACCACTGCCACCGGGTGACAACCCAATTGCAGGTAATAAATATTATTATTATTATTATTGTTATATTGTTAGTTGATGAATCTGAATATACTGAGTTCCATTTGACTCAACTAATTATAGAGAAGTAGGATTTTCAAGGGTGTAAAAGTCCCTAATTTATAATCATTCCAAATTACAACCTGAAGGAAGCAGATACCGGCCACAGTCATTAGCTCAGAACAGAGTTCAGCCTTACACCCACTATCCCCGGTATCCCACGCGATCTTCTACCTCAACATATGTAGGCGAATTCGCAGAGGAAATGGAGATTGTTACTGTTTGCCGATTTTGTCTTCTTGATAATGATGAATTGGTGTTTTCTTCTATGGAGTAGCAACTGATTTTTTATGATATTTACATGAGCTCAAGGCTGAAAATTAACACATTTGCATCCTGTTCAGTGTTAAGCAAATGCTGACAGATGGTTCCCAAGATTCCAATTTGCCGCTACATGCTTCTCATGTAGCCCTCCCGACTTAAATTTATTAGTAACCAATTTCATATTTTGTATACATGTAAAATAACCACTGCCACCGGGTGACAACCCAATTGCAGTATATAACAGCGTCAAGGTACGTAAAGACAAAAATATTTTTCGACACAATGAGTGTCAATGCATCTCGATGTTTCATGCTCTACAGCCTTTCACAAAAGTTAATATTTAGTTTGTTATTTATTGTCCGTCGTACACAACACTGTGGTGCAAAGTAAAGTTACACAACAATTAACAAAGCCACATGTTTCAACCTCTTGGGGTCATCTTCAGGCTTATAAAATATGATATCGTACAAGGTACGTCTGTTATTGCTACCTAAGGGATCCCGTGGTTTACAGTGCGCTAATTATAAAATATTTTGTATATTATATATTTTATAATTAGCGTTCTGTAAACCAAGGGATCCCGTAGGTAGCAACAACAGACGTACCTTGTAATATACCATATTTTATAAGCCTGAAGATGACCCCAAGGGGTCGAAACATGTAGCTTTCTTAATTGTTGTATAACTTTACTTTGCAACACAGTGCTGTGTACGACGGACAATAAATAACAAATTGTCATATTGGCACAACGGGATGGAAAACCCTCAATTTAATATTTAGGTTTAAATTGAATGTTAAGTAACGGTTCAATCACATCCAGTCTGAGGAACACTCAACATACGCGAGGTATTTAAAATATCTTTGGATTCTGCTGAATATTTCCTATTTTAATTAGCACAAACTCAAAGAAATGTGTGAGTGTAGCCTGCGGCAAACGAATGAAAATGCGTGAAGATATACACATTTCAAAAGAGACAAAAATGTGTGTTGTTTGAACAATTAAATAGAAACTCTCGGTACAATACTGTATTTATACACAGCGATATTATGATATCTCAGGCTTTGTGACTTCTAAATTTCCAAATTCTCCATCATTCCACGCAGTTACAAAATCTGGACCAGTGAGACAATTAAATCCTTTGTAACAAATGAAGAATCTCACAGTTTTATCATATCGTTTTTTGTAACAAGAGCAGATAAAGAAATCAACAATCCTATTTAAAATAACCATTTATTTTAAATTACAAGTGATACAGTTGTTACAATATGAAATTTTAAATTTTTATGCATTATGTTTAAAAAACTTATTTTCTACTTCGAGGAAAGCTCCCCACGTCTTCGTTGTAAAAATCCAACCGATTGCAGCTACTTAAATAAAAAACCCCAAATATGTTTAAAATCACAAAAATTGTACTCGGTTTGAATATTCTTACAGTACAAAATGCAAATAATCTGGCTGGGCAACAAGCAGGCACTGCCATTTTAAATTTAAAGGTCGACAAAGTCACTATTTCCTTTTCAAGTAAAAAAAAAATTACAAACCTAACATCGACATCACGTGTTTCGCGTGTAACAGAAAACACGTAGTGATGATGAAGGCAAGACTGTGCGTGGTACTATCATAGGATCCGCGGAAATGCAACTGTTACTGTTTTCCGTTAGCACTTCAGATATTATCTGACAGCCGATAAAATGACAATATAAACTTAAGAATGCTGATGTCTGTACAGCAGTTACCGAATACAATACTGACAAAGGGAGCCACTTAAATATGAACTCAACAATTAGCATTCATTAAAGCCATTGTACATACATATATACATATGTACATATAGATATGCATATACATACATACACATGTACATACCCACATACAATACATACATATATATATATATACATACATACATACATACAAAATAAAATACACGTACATGTAAATAAACGTACATATATACACACACACACATTACATACATACATACATAAATGCATACATACCAACGTAATTACATACACACAGAAACACATACAAACTACGTAGTACACACACACACACACACATATATATACATATATACACTACATATATATATATACATAACATTGACACAATCACGTACAATACATATATATGTACATATACACACACATGCACACATATACTAACATAAATAAATACATACATACATACATTACATACATTAATACATAATTATATATATAACATAAACACAATCAAGTACTATATATATATATATGTACATATACACACATATACATACAAAATACATACTTACAAACGTAATTACATACATAACCACATACATACAGAAATACACACAAACGTACGTACGTACAAACCTACACACACATACATAAATACATACATAAATTACATACATGAATACATAATTATATACAAACATTACATAAACGCAATCACGTACTATATATGTACATATACACACATATTCACACATGTACATACATACATAAATACATACAAATGTACATACATTCAAACATACATACAAACACACACATACACACATAAGTACATGCACACACACACACACACACATACATTCATACATATACATACATACATACATACGTACATACGTACGTACGTACGTACGTAGATACGTACATACATACATACATACATACATACATACATACATACATACAAACATACGCACACATAAGTACACGTGTCTATCCAAAGAAGTCATCTGC
>Ga0123354_10016478_pt1 | contig 11583 bp, 2 predicted proteins | sample TergutLab28metaG_2_FD_97872 | JGI IMG/M metagenome (GOLD analysis project Ga0123354, IMG submission 97872) | Labiotermes labralis P4 segment gut microbial communities from Petit-Saut dam, French Guiana - Lab288 P4 | ecosystem: Host-associated > Arthropoda: Insects > Digestive system > Gut ... | reverse complement strand
CTCCTGAAGATGGGCATAATGATGTCCGAAACATGTTGAGACAGAAGTTGATAATAAACATCTGATTGTTGTATCTTGTTGGTTTTCTCTCTCTTCACACTTGGCTTACGATGCACGGTCACAGGAACCTAAAGCTAAGAGAATGAAGTGTAGACATTTTCTAAATTATAGGCTCTTAAAGCTTCTGCCCCTTTTAACTGCCCATTGGTGCTTCCTGTTTTTACAAACGAGTCTTTGGTGACGAAGTCTTGGAGGAATAATATTAAGTCCGTCTTAAAGGAAAACTCACTACCAATATTTAGCTTGTCTCAGACGGCTCCTTGTGTCTACCACCCTAGCGATATTGTCAGTAACGTGTTGTAAGTTGTGTATAGTTGTGAATGTTCAAGATTACGCAGATATTGGCAGTCACCTGTGACTGTGGAGAAAGTTCGGAGAGGTGTGAAACTTGTTATGAACTATAATAACGCCACCCAATCTATCATGGCCTGTCAGGTGTGACAAAGGAGGCATTATCATATGTGACACATCCTTGTAGGAGAATATCAGGTTAAGTTTCCTTATGTTTTATTATATTACATGATGTTAAATGTTTCTGTACTCTTTAGAACTTTCTACATTTTGCTTATTAATTTCTAATGAAGGCTTTTTTTTATATATACCGGATGGCAGTTAACAGGGATTTTTTTTGATTGGCTATGGAGAAATTGGCGAATAAATGCAGTTGACAGGATTTATGTAATCACCTCGTAATTCGAAAGTGTGTATTTTGCAAGTGGTATTAGAGATGTGGATCTCACAGGAAGCAGTTCGGGAGGAAAAAAATTGAAGAATTAATAGTGTGTTGATTAGGGCCCCACCCGATTTGTACGTTACGCAGCTCTTTCCACTGGACTAACGACTTCGTGATATAAAAGACATATCGGTTGAATAAAGTGACGGCTTACTGTAATTGGAAATATCATTTCAGAACCTGCATCAACCACATTCTTGCGTTATGTAGGTGAGAGTTGCATTATATAGGTTACTGCGCCTCGGATGTGCCCACATAGCCATGTGATGTAACCGAATTGAATTGCGATTAATACAAGATTCACCTCTACCCAATTTCGCTTTGCATATGTAGTTAAATCTTCTATTATTTGTGCCCAAAACATTGGGCTGGATCGAAAACGGCCGTCAGTTTCTTGTCCGAATGGAAGAGACAGGCGCGAAAGATTGGACTCTTTCAGCACTGGAACTTCAGCTTCCTTTGCACAAAATGCATGTAGCTAGTGACCCCCACTGCCTGTCCGTCCGTAACTAGCGAGAGGACTTCTATTACATGTGTCAGTCAATTTAATTTGATGGTGCCATTGTTGTGTCAGAATAGTGACTTGGCTACGGAGTGGGTGACCGGGGCTTAGATTTTGATTCCCATCAGAAGCAGAAAATTTTATTTTCCTCAGCACCCCAGACCGGTTCTGGGGCCCAGAGAGCCTCATATTCATTACCTACCGTGGGCTCTTTCGTCGAAGGCAAAACAACCAGTGGCCTTTAACTCTAATCCAGTGCGGAGGTTAAGGATGTGTGTGCTTATAACCTTAACTCCCTCACACGTCTTCGTGGCATTATAATTAACCAAAGGGCCTTTATAAGCCTTCAGGTTTTCATGGTGCATGCTGGTCAAATGATGGTCTTACGGGCTTCTGACAGTGTGGGATGACATGTCTGTTCAGACGTATCGGAGGAATATGTTGTCTCTGTTTCCAAAGTGGCTGCTGAAGCATCCACCAAATTTAGTTACACCAAAGACGGAAGCAACAAATTCCTCCGAAACGTCGAAATAAATGTATCTTCCAACACGTCGTAAAATCCCAGGAGACGGTCACTCGAGATTTTCCATAATGTTACTAAAGCAATCCCTATACAGGCCTGGACAGGGCGTCAGGTCTCCAGGAGGTTGAGGCTCCCAGAATTTCTCGAAAATCGGCACATAAAGGTGTTCAGGTAGTGAGCCGTACGCACTGGCCCCTCTCACCCCCCAGGAGATACTTCTGGTTCTCATTTCTTTTAGAGGCTGAGTCGGCCCCAAGGCCATAGTGCGGCCGGAAGGATTATGGCAATGAAAAAATTCCAATTAAGCCATCGGGAATTGAACCCGCTAATTCCTCGACCTCAACCAACTGCACCACCGCGTACCCCGCCATAACCTTACTAGACAGTTATAATCGCAAGTTGGGTGAAATTCACGTAATCTCAAAAAGATCTCATGGTAATGAATGTAGATGAATGTGTAACATACAGTACAGACCTATTAAAATCTACAGTTTATATTTAAAATATTTACGGGTATGATCTTCTGGAATATGGCCGCCTTTAATATTTAAAATCTACAGGGTGAGCATAAAGTCTTTCCCTGATTACAAACATTTATTACAAGAAATCTACGTGGAATACAAACATATTTTTTTTACTATTACCTAAGTTAGTTTCTGAAATTTTATATCATTTGTTTATTGTTATGTTACAGTTGCATAACCTGCTAGAGTCAGTAGTTTTCTTGTAATAAATGTTTGTAATTAGGGAAAGACTTTATGCTCACCCTGTAATTTAGTGTTGGTTCAAGCGCTGTGAGCAATGCATTAATCTTACTGATTGAATGCGAAACCCTTAGATCTGTGCACGGTACAATATTTCGTAATGCGACAACAGGTACAGCTTTTCTTATTGTCAGCAGTCAGCAGAAATGTTACGTGTTAACTTCGCTGTCTGCAGTTAACCGCACTGTAATTGAATTTCAAACGCTGGAGAGACATACCTATTAATGCACTTTACAACGTAAATACAAGCGGAACAAAATACGGCACTGAAATCTGGTTTGAAGGTGTATGTTTTTGATGCAATTAGTAAGTCCTGTTCTTCTACTCTCCATCAGGTAACCAATCGGCTGTATTGAGGCCACACTCAGTACCCCACCCGCCAAATCCAGCACTGTATAAAACATTTACCGTGGTTCACGCTTGCTGTCAGTGTCAATGTGGAAGAGTCGAGTTCTATCGCACGTGTGTTTACATCGATACCACGTGGTCGCGTGAGACAGTCGGGTCCGATCTCGAGGTCGGATGGGCAGCCCTGTTCACGAGTAGTTATGAAACGGCTGTTCCCCGCATATCATCGTTACACGGCAGGCTGTAAGTACGTCACTCACAATGTGTTTTTGTGTAATGGAGAGGACTTAAAGAAGACCAGAGTCCTGAGTACACTATTTTAAATAAGTGCTTATATTTCAAGTTCTTACCTAGTTGGAATCCGACGGTTGCATACTTTCACAGTTTAACTGGCAGTGATAATTACATAAACCTATTCGGCCTGGTAGAAAATATTCGCCGATCCCACTGGCCGCGCGGTCTAAGGCATATGTCTGCGGCCACTCGCTTTATGGGATTGCGGTTTCGAATTTCGCGGGTGGCATGGATGTCTGTTGTGAATGTTTTGTGTTGTCAGGTAGAGGTCCCTACAACGATTCGATCCCTCGTCCAGGGGAGCCCTACTCAGTGTGCGTGCGTGCGTGTGCGTGTCATTGAGTGTGATCAGGTGCAACACTCACCCTCTACACGTACGATGAGTAGGTAGACGAGGCAGCTGAAATTCGATTCGATTGTTTGCCAGAGTAAACTACTGTAACTTTTAAAAATTTCGTTATCGAAATTAACTTTGTAATTTATATATATATATATATATATATATATTCTCTGTGAGACAATTAGCATTTAAACTATCTATTAGTCGGTTAGCTTCAACTTCTACACGTTTGAGGAAAGCACAGTACGGTCTTGTCCTAACAACTTACAGTTTTGCATAAAGCACCAGATTTCTTGAAGTCATTTATTTCTTGGTACAGTATTCTAAGTTCATCATGAATTTGGGTGTATTCAACACAGTTTCTTCTAACAGTTCTCCATTATAGAACCACCTGTAAAGAGTTGTCGAAACTGACTGTGGAACACGTACCTAATTTCGCAGAAAATTTAGTGCCCCACTCGATATTGAATGGCCCGCTAAATGGGATAGGTTTACTCTGTTCACAGTAGAAGGGCTGCTTTGAGAATCAGTGGGATCGTAGGTCTTAATAAATGCAGATAACAAAGGGTTTCATGATGTTTTATGATTTCCTTACAGTTTACAGTGGGCACAGATATTAGTATTAATATCAGGCACTCGGATACGAGGATCTTTCGGAAGATGCGAATAAAACACCATTATCTACAAATAAATAATTAATCTACCTAAGGTAATGGTAAAAAAAGATAAAGCTATCGCTGTACGGGCCTGGACACGCAGTTAGGTGTTCAGGAAGTCGAGGCCTCGAGAATTTCTGGACAGTCGGCACTGAAGGTGGCCAGGTTGTCAGCCCTACAGACAGGCCCCCATTACCCACCTTCTACTTATTTCTATTAGAGGCTGAGTCGATTCCAGGACCACAGTATGGCCGGAAGGTCAATGAAAAATCCCATTGACCCTGTCGAGAATCGAACTTGCGACATTCCGGCTTGTAGCGCAGTACCGAAACCAACTGCGCCACCGCATACTCCACTTACTCTATGTAGGTGACTTAAAGTAGTGGACCGAGATAGCGTGGTCAATACAGTGACTGGGCTATGGGCTGGACGATGCGGTGTTCGAATCCCTGCAGAGGCAACAGATTTTTCTGTTCACCAAAACGTCTCGACCGGCTCTGGTGTCCACCCAACCTCCTATCCAATGGGTACCGTTCTGATTTCGCTGGGGGTAAAACGGCTGGGGGGTGATATTGACATCTCGATTCCACGTAGCGCCAAGGTCAAGAATCGTGTAGCTGTACCTCTATAAAGGTTAAGGTAAAGGTAAAGTTCACCCTAGAACAGACCACGAAGGCCCAAAGGGGAAGTAGAGGTACAGCTCTACTTTTTCTTCAACCTCGGCTCTAGATGGGGTGGGTGGTCAACGCCACGCCCCAGTTGCTTTACCCCCGGGAAAGAGACACCGTGCCTATTGTATAGGAGGGTGGGTGGGCCCCAGGGCCGGTCTGGACGGGGACGGAAAGTCTCGCCCCCACCGGGATTAGATCCCCCAGACCGCCCAACCCGTAGCAAGTCGCTATACCGACTGAGCTATCCCGGACCACGTAGCTGTGCCTCTATTCCCCCTATATGCCTTCATGGTGTGGACAGGGAAAACCTTACCTCTTTGCCTTTTTACTTGAAAGTCGGACAAGAAAGACGGTTGTGCTTATTTCTGAACGTTACGATCCATTGTGAATGTCTGTCACTATAAAAATGTGTTTGGTGTCCTGTTTTTTTTTTTTGTTGCTTTGTTCGTTGTTAGCTTGGATGTTCAGATAACATGCAAATAATTTTATACTGTTGATGGTGGTTAGCTGGCAACGCGACACGTTATCTTCCTGCCTAACACACACATCTGCTTTCCGAGAGTGGTTTCTTACATGAGGTTTTAAGGGAAAGTGTATTTGTGTTGCTCTCCGTCCTTGTGCTACGTGATATACCCACCTCAATGAAGTTTTCCCTATCCAAGCCATAACGACATACAAGGGGATTGGAGGTGCAGCTAAACACGTTCTTAACCTCGACATTGTATGGAGGTGAGCTGTGAAATTCACGCCCCGACAACTTTATCACCGAAAATAACTCAGGTATCTGCTGAAGAGGAGGCTGGGTAGATCCTAATGTCACTTATAATTTGGTTACGCTCAAAAAATAGATCAATATCGCGAAACGTAAAGCTCCTAAGCCAGTAATCTTCTCAATTCCACGTTAATTTACATCCTATGTGTCCGATTACTGTTTTAAATACGTCCTTCCAAAGCTGACTTTATCGAATTACTAAGAAAATTATTTGAGGTTGGAATAGGCGTAAACTTGAAGGACGCTGAGATTAATAATTTAATCTTTGTCAGAGGCTTTATAACTCAATTCAGAAAACCTTCGAGGTATAGCCTTCTATATTTAGTTTCTATGTTCAGTTAATGGCGTTTTCTCAACTTGTTGATTTATAAACTGGATGAAGATTGTAAAAATTAACTTGGAAATTTTAAAGTATGTGGAAGGAAGCAGCTGTAGAATGTTTGAATGTACAATTGTGGCATTTTCTGGCATGTACTGCAACAAGGCGCTATAATAAGATAACTTGATTATGGGCACAAAATCAAAACCACGTCCCCTCCAAATAGGAAAAAGCAATGCGAATTACTCGAATGCGAAATTATCTCCAAACTTACGTACAATGAATACAGGAATTCGTGTATTAAAACTGGCCGGAGCAAGAAGCTGGCAGCTCACTGACCTTACACGCTTTCGTGGCATGCAGAATTCTTTGCCTTTTATGACTCGCTAACAGTTCGGTATTGTACTGCTGTAATGTGGAAGTATAAAGCAAGCTTTACACCGTGTCATATTATGTTCTTAAATCACTTAAAAGTATATCTTACGTCTAGAATTTTATGGGTGCTTAGCGTTACCCTTAGTCCTTCAAGGAAGTAACATACAGATGTAGTGGGAATGCGTGTGAAGTTGGTACTGAGCACAGTATTTGGACCGAAGTTAAGAGGAACAGAAAGAAACAAACTGCATACTGAGAAATGTCATGGTTTGTTTAAGGTTGAGACACATAGATGATAAAAGATGGGAGACATAGGCGGAACTTGGCTTATAGTAGGGGGGGGGGGCGTGCAAAGTCGACCTGGGTATTAGGAATTTTAATTCGCGAAAGAACCGTTTTGGAAAGATGGGGAAGATTCGTTTGAACCTGTTCTTAATACACAGTGACTTCATGACTTTAGGGAAAGAGCACAGAGAATTTACAGTGCCTCTCTTTCTTTGTAAATGGGTGACTCAGGTTTCTCTTTTCTGCGTCCCGTAAAACACAGGGTTTTCGTTTTTGCCTGTTTTTACATCACCCAAATAATCGTCTGGAAAATACTTCTAATTTTTGTTTGTCCCTTCTCAACTCAGTAGCCAAAAATCTGTGCTTGGGTAGAAAAAATACTGGGGGGGGGGAATTTGTCCCCCTTTGTACCCCTTCCCCAAGGTAGGCGTATGAGAAGAAAGACACGCATAAAAATTGTAACTGGAAAGTATTAGAGGAAACTTAAGAGTAAATCGAGGGATAATATTAAAGTTAATCTTAGTAGGTCGTGGCATGGATTCACAGATCTTTGGATCAATAAAGAGGACAGTGATATGGATCTTGTGAGGAGGGTGATGGAATCTTAGTGTCTGCTGAAGGCAGGAAATTTCTTAGCCTTCTGAGTGAATATTAGTTTCTCGAAGGCTCGGTTTCATTGAAGGAATCGTTGCACGTACAGTACTGGAGCTTTTCGGTAACCCTTTCTCTGACATGAGCTAAGACGACGTTTCAAGCAGGCACCATTCTTCATTAGTCTCAAAGGAATAACTGGCTACCCAATCCGGGCCTCGAACCCTCTATCAGCAATGTGAGAGCGAGGAACAGAGGTGTTCTAGTTCGCACTGTGGGTGTGGAATGCGCTAGACAGTCTTATTTGTTCCTCCAATAGATTCATATCTCTCGTCCATCCCTGCAGGGGGCTCGACAATTCAAAGTTTGTTATTTTTTTATTAATTTCCCCTCCTGAAGCCTGTTTTCTCTGCCTATTTCCTTTCACCTCAATTTTATCGCATGTATCGCATTGAATTGACAGATATGAAAGTGCATCTTGAACACAATACAGCTCACATATTCACGTGGCTGTTGGTGTGGGTGTCCCGGAATGAGAACACTGCGTACCTTGAAGCAGGGGTGGGTAAAGTTGATAATCGGAACAGCCACGACTTCCTAATTGGCGAAATACAAAAAGAATGGTGGAAGCCCCTGTTTAGATCCGTTAATTCCTCTTCGAAACACTAATTAAAACTCTTTTGTCCCTTGTTCTCCTCTCCATCTGTTTTTACTCACGAATGTACTAACGCGAGAGTTGTTGGATGGATTGCAATAAAATTATAGGTTGGAGTTTACTGTACAAATAGTTACCGGTCTCTTTCAGTTTGGTTTACATAGCATAATTGTAACCATCAATTTACATGAATATTTACATGCATTTTTGCGCGAGTACGAAGCGTAACCCTCCTGATATTTATCAGAGTAAAAAATGTTTGGGACAAAATTTGTATTAACCAACATATTTTTTCTAAGTCTCGTAGATTTCCAGATAACTACATATAATGGACCGTGTGCCTTTATTTCCAAACTTGTATGCTCCTACTGAACAATCAAAAGTGACCTGGACATAATGATCCTCCCACGTGATGTACAAAACAAGTCTTGATTTTGTTTCATTGCAATCAGAATTTGGAACTGTGCGTACCGTGCATGTTTGTAGATATTAAGAACATGCGTAGAGAAGAAAACCAGTTAGATGCTACTGAATGATTTATTGCACTTGTAATCTGCTCAACATGTTTCGGGCACTTGTATGCCCATCATCAGGAGCTCGAAACTGTACTTATGTTATTACCGCATGTGGTGTGTAATTCCTTGGTTGCTGGTGGTCGGCAGTCAGGTGGTGGGCAGCAGGCTATGCATCCGGGATGAGAAAAGCTGCTCGAGTCGAGCAGGTCGAGCAGCTTCTTCATCCCGGATGCATAGCCTGCTGCCCTGCACTTGACCGCCGACCACCATCAACCAAGGAATTACACACCACATGCGGTAATAACACAAGTACAGTATCGAGCTCCTGATGATGGGTATACAAGTGCCCGAAACATGTTGAGCAGATTACAAGTGAAATAAATCATTCAGTAGCATCTAGTTGGTTTTCTTCTCGACGCATATACAACGATGCACGAACAAATTAAGAACATATGTTGGCTATACGCTGTAAATATTGAAATCAGATTTTTATTTTTTATTTAATGTTCTGAATATGACTTTGAACCATATGTTAAATATTATCTAACTCACTCCCATTACTAGAATTCATCTCGAGAAGTAAGTAATTCCTCAACTAATGAAGGCATTCCTCGCATTTTATCGAACCTGAACTTCCACTGCCGTCATCATAACGGCTCTCCACTTCTTCCTGTTTTGAGCCAGAAGAAACAGTCCACACTCTCCCAAATTATTTGTTTACGATACATCTTTATATTGTCCTCCCATCTCCGTCTAGTTCTTCCAAATATTCGAAGTTTTTTGCAGGAACTTATATGCAGTCCTGTTATACACGTTACATAAACACCTATCTTTTTATTACACATATTACAGGAAAACTAAACAGGTTATGTAAATGTTTGATTAACTTTTAATGTTGCAGTAACAGTATCTAGTGAATAACTAGTGTGTGCTTTGTGTTTGCGACATTGCCGGTTGCTGAGTTTGTAAACGAATGAGCATGAAACACCGTTAGAATGATACTGACAGCGAAAAGCCGAAGTATTTGTCTGAGTGCCACTTTGACTACCACAGATCCCATATGAACGGCTTTGGGAATGAATCCGGTCCTCCGCGCTAAGAGGTCGGTGACTAAACTCTTGAGACAAATATTTAACATTAACCTTTGTTCGATCAATATATAATTTTGACATTTTTTCCACTTGAATAGTCCTAAATATCAGTTAACTGTGAATTCTGTGATTTTTCTGGTACTATAAGGAAAGAATTGGCACGCGGTGACGCAGTTGGTTGAGGCATTTCGCTACAAGCCGGAAGGTCGCGAGTTCGATTCCCGATTTTGTCAATGGAATTTTTCATTGACATAATCCTTCCGGCTGCACTATGACCCTGCGGTTGACTCAGCCTCTGACAGAAATGAGTACCAGGAATATTTCTTGGGGAGTAAAGGTGGCCGGTGCGCAGGGCTGACAACCTTACCACTTTCCTGTGCTGATTGTCTTGAATGAGCCTCAACTTCCTGGAGCCCTTCGGGCCTGTCCAGGTCTGTAATGGGATATTTGACAGAGGCCATCCCGTTGTGTAGTAACAAATTTGTATAATTTGTTATATTCCGTCAATACACAACAATATATCAATACAATGATATTATATATACACTCAGGTCACATTATAGCATAGTATATATAGTAACTTGAAGGTTATTAATTTACTTGATTACCGTCTATTCTAAAGTTTTAGTTATAAATAAGAATTTCATCATACGTTATTTTAAATTTTACTGTAAACGAAATGGGATCCCATTGAGTGCTCACTATTGTACCTTAAAAATTAGCCATAATGTGACCTAAGTGTATATATAATATCATTGTACTGATATATTGTTGTGTGTTGACGGAATATAATACATTATACAAATCTGTAATGAGATTGCTTTACCTCTTATAAGGGACGAATTCGTCGTCGATAGAGCTTTATCCGTATGTCATCACACGGTGAATAAAGTGAATTGGAATGTATGTGAACGGAAGCATAGTGGACCCAATATGAAGCAATGTTCCGGTATTTGCAACGAGGGACTGAAGACGGACAATAGTCGGAATCAGGATAGCCGGTCTTCGGGCGCGCGTTGATAAGGGTACAACTTAACGTTAGCTGACAGTGTGTCGTACATGAAACGGGCACTGAATAACTTTTTGATGCGTTTTAAACGGGTATTTTACCAAAGGTTCAGCGTGGATCGGGCTCTGAACGTTTACCTACTCTTGTGGAATAAGCTAAACGTCCTGTCGCATTTACATAGAAAAAAATACGTTTGCCTGTTTCTATAGAAGACAGTGTCGTAACAGTATTGTAATTTGTCGCCAAGCGTCTCTGCATCAAGTTCCTGGAATAGTATTCCTTTCGTCACCAGATGTCAGTAATGTCGTAACTAACTGGCTTCTTGCGTGAAGTATTAAGTAATGCCTTGCGCAATATTGGGCATAAAGAAAGCTGCTGATTGTGGATTCTGAACGACATTACTGTTCCACTTTGTGTCTGTGGGAGTACAAATGTCATGAGCCTTTCCAAATACGAGATATCTATCCAATATCGTAGGTAGTCATTTTCTATTTCTTTTTTTGGAATGCTTGAAAACGGATTTTATGAACTTTATCTTAAGAATTTGTTGCTTTGAAAAAAGTTATGCGGTCCAAAACTGAATTAAGAAACAGTGAAACTTTCAATATAAAGGGCCCCGGGTTATGTTTGGACCGAGAGTTATCAAAATACGAGGGCGGGTACTTGTCTAATCTGCTAACATATTCGGTACAAATCCCAAAATCACAATTATCGCGTCCGTATTAATAAGGTGCAATGTTTTTTTTTTTTATGAATTATATCTGCTTTGGGCATGAGAGACCAGGGGCTCGTTGGACGGATTCAGACCTCGACCATGGCGACCATTAAATGCGACTTATAGTAGACACTTTAAAACTACCTGTGATTCAGGGTCTAATTTATAATATTATCTTGAGGGATGGGTGCATTGTCCAACGAAAGAAAATAGAATTTCTGTAGAGTAAGGTGTTAGAAATGTGGGTGGGGTAGCTAAGTCGGTATAGCGACTGAGCTACGGGCTGGACGGTCCGGGATCGAATCCCGGTGGGGGCGAGATTTTCCACTTGACCAGATCGGCCCTGGGGCCCACCCAGCCTCCTG
>Ga0123354_10016476_pt1 | contig 11583 bp, 14 predicted proteins | sample TergutLab28metaG_2_FD_97872 | JGI IMG/M metagenome (GOLD analysis project Ga0123354, IMG submission 97872) | Labiotermes labralis P4 segment gut microbial communities from Petit-Saut dam, French Guiana - Lab288 P4 | ecosystem: Host-associated > Arthropoda: Insects > Digestive system > Gut ... | reverse complement strand
GTGGGAAATGTTTGGGGAAGGGAATTTGTAGAGAAAATGAAAACACTCGGCTTATGTTCAATTATTGTATTTTGGAAAATTGAGCGCTTTACGAGATGAAGTGTGAAAATTCGGTAGAGCCGGCCGGTCACAGATGGCAATTTGGGGCATGTGTATTGCGTGCCGCATAACTGAGACTGCAGACACACACTGTGAATATGTAACACTTATTGCTTTCCCGCGGCAAAAATGTTTATGTGTGTACATGGATATGTGGCTGAATGGAATTTATTGACCGGTAGGATAGGAGGATGTCAATAAACTGACTTAATATATAAAGCAAGGTGTGTGATGGAAATGTACTGAAAATGGTGCATTTGGCTGCAACTGTAGACTGTGTACTGTATAGGGTGTGTGTAAAAAAAGTGATCCCGTTACAGACCTGGTGTGGCCCAGAGGGTGGGTAGATGTATAGCTCTACTCTTCCATGACCGCGTCAATAGAAGGTGTGAGTGGTCAGCATCACGCTTCGTTCGCACTTTATACCCGGCAAATTACCGGTACCCATTTTACAGTAGGCTGGGTGGGCCCCGACGGCAGTCTGGACGAACGGAAAATTTCGTCCCCAAAGGCAATATATCCCGGACCGTCCAGCCCATAGTCAGTCGCTATACCGACTGAGCTACGGGCCCACATAGTGTCTGTTTACTGGGATTTATTTTGGGACTCTAACAGAGACAAAGGGACGTCAGTCATTAACATTAAAACCAACAAAGAATAAACTACTCAATTATTACACCAACAACTGCACATATATAAAATGTATGAAATTTGAACATTAAAACATTAAAACGCTCCGACATGTTTCGGCACTAGGACCATCATCAGGCAGCCATATCGTCCTTGCTAAAGTCACACTATAAAAAGTTACAATTTCGCTGTACCAGTTGGGTATTGTGGCAGCATGCAGTGTTGTGAAATGTTATGTTGCGGAGATTACACAACACGGTAAGCATAAATTCACATCGGTCCAACAATCCTAATTATTTGTGTACAAAACTATTCTAATATTTATTTTGAAGATACTTACTTGGTATAATTTATATTACAGGCATGCTGCCACAACATCCAACTGGTAGAGCGAAATTAATGTTACTCTTTATAGTGTGACTTTAGCAACGACGATATGGTCCCTGATGATGGTCTTAGGACAGAAACATGTCGGATCGTTTTTAATGTTTTAATGTGTAAATTTTATATATTTTATATATGTGGTATAATAATTGAGTAACTCGACAACATGCACAGTGTGACATCGGAAATGTAGAATAAACTGTTAGTAAGTAAGAATTATATCAACTTAATATATATATATAATATGAAATTATGTTCCGCTTTTGTATTACCCTAAACGAAATTTTGTTTGAAAAGAAAATATAGGGGAATTTCAGTACAATACAGTAGAGTATGGTACAGTACAGTACGATACAGTACATTGTAGTGCCGTAAAATACATTAAAGTGCAGTGCAGTACAGTAAAGTAAAATACAGTTCATTACAGTATGGTACAGTACAGTACATTACAGTAAATTACAGTACAGTACACTACAGTAAAGTACAGAAATGTACGGTGCAATACAGTGTAGTACAGTATAATACAGCACAGTACAATAAACTACAGTATAATACAGTGCAGTAAACTACAGTACAATAAATTACAGTAGAGTACATTACAGTAGAGTATGGTACAGTGTAGTACAATACGGTACATTATAGTGTTGTAAAATACATTACAGTTCAATACAGTACAGTAAAGTAAAATACAATAGAGTACATTACAGTATGGTAAGTACAGTAAAATACAGTACAGTACAATACAGTAAATTACAGTGCAGTATAATAGAGCACTGTACAATAAACTAAAGTAAAATACAGTTGCTTAAACTACAGTAAAATAAACTACATTAGAGTACATTACAATACATTCAGACTCAACATATTGTACAGTGCTGTACACAAGAACGTAACTGTGCCAACCTCCGCTCGGTGAGTCACAATCCCCCGCTGTTTCTTCATATGATCTGCACCTCACAGCAGCACAACTGCGGGTTATGTTGGTCCATATATATAAATATATATATATTTCATTCAAACACAACAATTTATTACACAAAAATATGCTCATGGCAAAATTTTTCGATCCTAATGAATCATCCAAATGTATTAATCCAAGATATAGCATATATTGGAGTGCATTTTGGATCCCAAACTCTTACAATGAGTAGTAAAGTTAATGGCAATTGTAATATAATATCTTATATATTCATAAATTCGCAATATATCTAAAAGCTAAAAATGGCAAACAAGTCATGAATTCAGTTGTGCGGTGTAACAGGTAAAATGTATATCTTGCTTGATGCCGGATCTAGAGGTGCATATATCAGTGTTGTATCTGGTTGGTATGAATATCCATTCAAATTGCCGTACAGCTCACGCTATCTGTTCCAGTAACCTGCAATCCACTGTTCTTTACTGAAAGGCCGAAACGTCGGATATTATCGTGGGTGTGTCGTTCTGTTCAGTGTTATAATAGAATTATCATCCTTCATGTAGTGGTGTTGATATGAATTTGTATTTTCCCATCTGGTATTCAGTTACAAATTTAAATCCGGCATCAAGCAATATACACATTTTACCTGATACACAATACAACTGAATTCATGACTTGTTTACCAGTTTTACCTTTTAGACATATTGCCAATATATGAATATATAAGATATTATTATACTAATTTTGCCATTAACTTTACTACTCATTTTAAGAGTATGGGATAAAAAATGCACTTCAATATATGCTCTATCGTGGATTAATTTTTTTTGGATGGCCTGGCGATGACTAATTAGAGTCGAAACATTTTGCGTGAGCATAATTTTGTGTACTAAATTGTTGTATTTGACTGAAACATATATATATATATATAGTATGTATAAGTCAAACGCAGTAATGCTGGAGGCATGATCGGTCCCCCCAATGTGTAAAATAAGGTGAGCTGAGTTTGATGCACGTGTGGTCTAAGTCGAAAAGAAGTGAAAGAGTGTGGAGTGTTACAAGTGAAAGTGTCCCCCCGTGCAGACTGCTACTGCGGTCCCTCCGTTGCCATCCCTACGCCGATTTCAGTGCAGCGTGTAGTGCAGGAAGGATCTAAGTGCGGTCCCAGCATTACTCGTTCTTGAGCACAAAGGACCGAGTGCCCCCGTGCAGTCTGGTCCCTCTGTAGCCACCACTACGCCTATTTCAATGCAGCATGTACTGCAGGAAGGACCTAAGAGCTGTCGAGGCACTACTAGTTCTTGAGCACAATATTAAAAAGGATCGAGTCCCCCCGTGCAGTTTCGTATAGCGGTCCATCCGTAGCCACCCCTACGCCTATTTCAGTGCAGCGTGTAGTGCAGGAAGGACCTAAGTGGGGTCTCGGCACTACTCTTTCATCAGCAAAATATTAAAAAAGGATCGGACGTGGAAGCCGCCTTCCAATTTGGTATTGCTTCAGGGTCCGGTGCAAGAAAGTTCTAAGTGTGGTCTAGGCACTACTAGTTCTTGAGCATGATAATATTAAAAAGGATAAGCGTGTGGACGTTTATGTTTAACTGCGGTAATTTAATCAGGTTGGCAGCCGCCGTCCTACTTGGAATCCTTAGGGCCCAGGTGCAGAAAAGTCCTAAGTGCGGTCTACGCACTACTCTCTCTTGAGCATAATAATATTAAAAAGGATGGGCTTGTGGACATTTATATTTAACAGAGATAATTTATCAGCTTGGGGTCCCCCGGGGGGCCCTGTGCAGGAAGGTCCTAGGTGCGGTCTAGGCACTACTCTTTCTTGAGCATAATATTAAAAATGATCGACTTTGAATGTTCATCAGGTTGGTAGCCGGCGTCCAGCTTGGTCTCCCCTGAGACCCTGTGCAGGAAGGTCCTAAGTGCTCTCTAGGCACTGCTTTTTCTTTAGCATAAAAGTAAGAAAAAGAATTGGCGTTTGGACTTTTATGTTGGCAGCCGACATCGTGAAGCTTAGTCCCGCCATAGCTCTGAGTGTAGTGCAGAAGGTCCTAAGTACGGTCCAGGTACTACTTGTTCTTGAGCTTCGGAGCCCCCGTATAGTTTGGTGGCCCCTACACCCAAGCCCGCCCGCCAGCGGGACAGATTGGTAACACGGGACCCGCCACCGGACACATTGGCCCGTCATATGTCGTGACGGGTGGGCGACCCCTCGAGGGCTAACATGGTTCGGTGGGGTTGTCGCTAATTTTGAATTTGAAACTTACAATATGGCGGGCGTGTCACGGTAACCGTGACCAATATGTTACAGTGATACATGGACGTCGTACCTGTGAAGCAGTATAGAAAAGTGATACAAGGTGCGAACGAAACATGCGTAAGGGTAATGTACACTTTTATTAGCGAGTTCTAGAAGGAAAACAAAAAATACTCATCAAATGGTCTTTTTTAGTCTAGTAAATTCATACATACAGCATAATGTTTAGTATATTGCAGACTTCGGAGTAAGAGGAGGAGAAGGAAAACAAAAAATACTCATCAAATGGTCTTTTTTAGTCTAGTAAATTCATACATACAGCATAATGTTTAGTATATTGCGGACTTCGGAGTAAGAGGAGGAATGGCAAGTTACGAGGCCGTGTATGTTCTCTTCAGCTCCCTGTTTGGGAGGATGAGGCCTGCGACATCTCGGCGTCGTTCTTCATATGCTAGTATTTGAGAAGTTCCACTACGTTAAATACATATAGCAGCGGGAAGGACATCCCTAATGAGTTAATTTTACCTAATTAATTACACATTATAATATATCTTTGTCTGGTGGTTTCCACATACGTGCTAGAGATGTCCATGTCCGCTGCCAGCAAGATTTGCTGTAGGTCTTTCAGAATGTTTCGCTCTGGTTGGCACATGGCTAATATCTTGTGCGCGGTCGTTACATCGTTCATTGCTAAGTTTAATTGATGCAACCAAGTCGAGTAGCTGACCAGTGGATCCCACAGCATTAATAACCATGTGATTTGTTTCCACGTCATATGCATGGTCTCCTCCTCCGTCTCCCACATTTCCTGCTCCCGGTGCGTGACTAGTTCGTCTTCAAACAACGTCTGAATCAAAGAACTTGACGTCAGCATACGCTAGCAGATAAACAGGAGGTCGTTTGTACGTGACATCAATAATCGGTGCTGGAATGGAAAGTAATACTATGACTAATGAAGAAATAGGAGGTGACAGCAGGGCTCGGGAACTGTATTATTCTGACTACAAATGAGGTAAGTAATAGAAGAGGTTTTTGGGGGTGTGTTAATCCTAAAATAGGTGTGTATCTTTGTAGAGAGAGAAGAACAAATATCATGGCACGCAGATTCGAGATGGTGGACGCGAATACGAGACAGTTCAGGCTTTACAATACTGTAGGAAGGCAGCTACCTTGCGTCTAATACCCCATCAGATAATACGAATCCCATAGCACATTTCCTAGACAGTGTGAACGATCTCACTGAACACGCGTTTCGCGATGTATCAGGAGTATTAGATAGTCGTCTACTAAGATCTGAGTTTCGAAGATATAATATTTGAAGAGCAGATCGACTCGTCTATGCGAATTAATCTACTTTATGATAATATCAAAAGACATTATCACGTGTTCACAAACCTTACTGCTGCCACGGCTAGAAGGTACTGTGTAAACGGTGCCACAAATCATGTACAAGTGACGTCACGAACGCCTGTGTCCACAGGTGTAGCGACTGCGTGCCCAGTCCTCCCTGCGCGTTCTCAGATTTTCGAATCCCCTGAGTAGAATACAATAGCCATGTTAGAAGCCACACGTGCTACGACTAACACAAGCAGTGCACAATGAACAAGACGTCTATGCGAAAGTAAACGATGTTGCGCGACGTGCGGATGTGCCGTGACGCGCGAAAAGCACGAGTGTAATAAACGATTCTGTGAGAACTGTAATCAGAACAAACACGTGGATCACATGTGCTATATGAGACCGCGGAAGGAAGTGTTGCCCCCAGCACGTGATAAGGCACTGTACGTCTTTTATGATTCTGAGACCACCCAAAATACCGAGTACACGGAAGAGGATAAGTTACACGTACTTAATCTCGTCTGCATGCAACAATTTTGTTCGCAGTGTGAGGACGTGGAAGACGGAGGAGACTGCGTGCGATGCGGTAAGAGGAAGCACTCTTTCTTGGAAGATCCTGTGGGGGACCTGCTTTCATATCTAACAGAAGCACGCCCCTGGGACAATAAGATTTTTGCTATAGAACACAACGCTAAGGCGTCTGACCTTCATTTCATCTTGAATAGGCCGATCCTACTAAAATGGAAACCGGATTTGATTATGAACTGACTTAAAATAATGTGTATTAAAATGGAGCATCTCGTCTTTCTGGACAGCGTGTCCTTCCTCCCTTGCCCTTTGCGTAAGCTGCCCTAGGCATTCGTTCTGACGGCCTCCAAATCGTGTTACCCTCACTATTTCAATACGGAGGAAAACCTAAACTACATAGATCCCATCCCCGACGTCTACTATTACGGCGTCAATGGGATGGGCGAGGAGCGAGTTTCTCGCGTGGTATGACAGTCAGAAATCAGAGGAGCCTATTTTCGACAACAGGCGCGTGCTTGAAAAATTTTGTGAAAATGACGTCACGGTCCTAAGACAGGCGTGTCGAGTCTTCAAACGCGAATTCATGCACATAGGGAACATAGAAGTATTTCTCGAGTTGATAACGATCGCGTTGGCTTGCAATATGTTATTGCGTAAATGTTTCCTACAGCCCGACACTATCGGTTTCATACCGACTGGTGGGTACACGTGCAATGACAAGTATAGCAAGAAGTCATTGATGTGGCTGCTGCATATGGAAGACACTGACGGTGTGAAGATAATGCACTGTCGCAACGCTCGCGAGTACAGGCTGCCCGAAATGCCCCGCTTCAGTGTAGATGGATATTGCCCAGAGACACGCACAGTCTACGAGTTTTTTGGTTGCTATTTTCACGGCCATACGTGCCAGCATTTCCGTGACGTCTCCACGCTGATAGGCGATACGCTAGCGCAACGCTATGAACAAACGATGTCGCGTCTCGAGCAGATAACGCGAGCGGAGTGCCTAGTCAAGGTCCAATGGAAACGTGAGTTTGACGATGCAGGGAGGCCTGAGCTGCTCACGCATCCCATAGTGCAACAGAGTCCGTTGAATACCTGTGATGCCCTGTACGGGGGTCGAACTGTGGCCATGCGTCTACACTACAAGGCACGGAAGAATGAGACTATTCAATATGTCGATGACGTTAGCCTCTACCCGTACATATGTAAGTATTTCAAGTTCTCAGTGGGTCACCCGATCATTCAAGTAGGCGATGCGTGTAAAGATAAAGAAGCGTGCGTACGTATGGACGGCCTGATCAAATGTTAGTTCGGTCCTCCAGACAGGTTGTATCACCCAGACCTCCCTTTCAGATGTAATAATAAACTCATGCTTTGCCTGTGAAGAACGTGCGTCCTCACCTCATTCAGTGTTGAATGTGTGCTTACCCGAGATGAGGATCAGGCCCCCACTGGTACGTGGGTAATTGTCGAGGTGAGGTTGGCCGAAGAAAAAGAGTACTGAATACTCACGATATGAGATGTTAACGAGTATCAGGTGACCCAATACAACCCAGTAACGGGCGAGGGTGGACTTTTCTTTGACATTATAAAAACATTTTTGAAACTCAAAGCAGAGCCTAGAGGTTATCCCGGCTGGTTTCACAGACCCGATGACGAGGATCGATATGTGGACTCGTTTGGCAGAGTGAAGGGATATGTCTAGAGAAGGAAGCGATCAGATATAATGCTGAAGAAAGGGGTCTGGCCAAACTCTGTCTCAAGTCTATGTGGGGGAAACTGACGGAGAGAAACGATCGAACAATGACCAAAATGATCACGGAAGCGAAAGAACTGTATGGATTCCTAGCCACCCCTGGCGTCGAGGTGATGAACCTCGCGTTTGCCAGCGATGACGTAGTCTGGATCTCGTGGATGTATGGTGCAGAGGAAGACTTGTCTAGTCAGCGTCATTCGAAAGTGGTAAAAGGAGCTTACGTCACAACCGGGGCAAGAATCCATCTTTATCCCTACCTCGACCGTCTGAGAGAAAACGCGATGTATTGTAACACGGACTCTGTGATATACATTCAGCCGAATGGGGACGGACCCCAATTAATCGAAACTTGGGACAAATTGGGGGACATGAATACCAAGTTGCGCCCCTCAAAAACCATTTCGGAATTTGTGAGTGGTGGGCAAAAAACTACGCGTACAGGGTGCTTACCGGGGACGGTAGAGAAATTACTGTGTAAAGTGAGGGGCATAACCTTGGATTATAAGGAGATGAAAATTGTTAATTTCAAAGAAATCAGGGATATGATTTTGAAATGGAAGAAGGGGGATGGACCAACCAGTGGAGAGAGGAAGAGGGTCGGGCCATAGCCTGACCATCCATGAGTGATGATGATTTTAATTCAAGCATCCGTTCTAGTGTATAGTGAGCGGACCTAGCGGTTCGGGCGTAACGTCATTTTGCTTATGGTTGCTACAGAACGTGGACGACCTCTGCACCCAACACGAATTCGGCGGCGGTTTAAACTGGTGTTACAGCGAGAAGACCGCCGTTCCGAAGCGTCAGTTGTTGCCCCCAACACTACATATCACGAGGGCGTACGGGTGAATTTTGGAGAAGGTGGCGGCAAACCGTGCTTCGTGATCCTAGACGATCTGTTAAACGAAGTTTATTCCAAGCAAGTGTGTGACTTGTTTACGAGAGGCAGCTACCATAAATATATCAGCGTGATTTTGATTAAGGAAAATCTCTTTCATCTGGGACGCTTCTTTAGAGTTATATCGCCGTAAGCACATTATCTGATCGCGTTGAAAAACTTCAGAGATGAGAAGCAGTTTATGCACTTGGCGCAACAGAAGTATCCCGAAGTTAGTACTGGGTTGTATAACGTATACCTCGGTGCGATACAACGACCCCACGCTTACCTAATCTTGGATCTGACACAAGACACGAATGCCGTTCTGCTGTTTCGAACGTACATATTCCCGAAAGAATATCCTCCGGTCGTTTACTCCGATATAGGCTATGAAGCGTGTGAGTTCGAATTATCACGCCCTTCACTTGCTGAAGACCGCTGAACCGAGATTACTTAAAGCCCTAATAACTAACTGTAAGAAGGAAGCCGTGAAATGAATAAATGGGTGTGCTAAATGTCCTGCAATGCAATATAAAATTGTCAGGTTGCAACACGCGCAAGTTAAAAAAATACAAGTCCGCGCTTCGCAAGGTGGCCGATAGGCACGTGTCACTCTCTGGCAAGAAGCGACTCATAGTTCAGCGCGTGGGATTTCTACTTCCCCTACCCGGCGACATTCTGCCAACGATCGCCAGCTTTATGTTTAGGTCCCACGCGCGTACATAATAAACGTGTTACTTAAGATGTACCTCGTTCCAGCCGATCATTACCATAGGGACAACGAAGCCGTCCCTCGATTCGCAAGCGGAAGGAAAGTAGTAGCGGCAGCGAACGTAAAATCTCCAACCGTATGAAGAGTGAGTTAAGATGCGTCGTAAGATTCGCGAGCCGATATCAGACGGAAGACGCGGACAAAGGCTAACTCTGATTTTCTAAGACGAGTAATGCCCTACACGGCTAGACCAAATTCTAAGAGGGAACTGCAATCCTCCGAGCCAGAGCTTCCAAAACATTTGACAGTTCCTAAAGTCGAGGCGAAAACTCCGCGACGCCGCCCTCCCTCACCTGTTCCTTCGACATCGAAAGAAATTGTGTATGATACCTCTAAACAAGGATTTATTCCCGGTGATGATGAATATGACGTTACGGAGGAGGAGGCAGAGACGGAAGAAGAAGAAGCTTGTCCTCTGAGGAGCAACAGCAGAAGTTTTCTCGGTACACAATATGGTATTCGTAAGGATGGCGAGCAATTGATAGGTAATTCCCTGGTGTTTATACATCCCGATGAAAATATCACAATTAAGGGAACCGCGTTCAGAGATACGGAGGGTCTGTGGGAACTATTGACGCGTAAGAACGTGAATAAGCAACTTATCGGCAAGGAGGACTTAAGGACATATGAAAATATTGATATTGGACTGACGGTCATTCAAATAGATATCGGGCTGGCGATAACATTAATATGACGCTAGAAAAGAAATTTCGCGATGTCATTGCGCCCCTCTTCGTGAAACCGAATGGACGGGGTGTCGAATCAGTGTTACGTCGTAAGCGGGTAATGTATTAATGACAACTACTATTTACAGATCATATTATGACCTCGCCAGACCGTCGGCCTTCTCGTCTCTGCAGAAACGTAGGTCGGCCACGGCTGCGGCGGTGGCGGCGAAGAAGAAGAAGAAAGGTAAACCGACGCCTGGGGCAAAAAAGAAATCTGACGACTTCATCAGATCCTGGTTAGAGAAAGAGAATGCCTATACGCTTCATAGACAGGTGAAAAAGCGTTTGGTGCGTAATCCGTGTGCAGTGACTAACGTGATGGACGTGTGGGAATGCGAACTGTTGGATGTACAGGCCTACGCAAAATACAACGATAATTACAGATATATTCTATCAGTCATAGATGTATTTCGTAATTTCTACATATGATCCCTATAAACACAAAGAGCTGGCCTTCCGTTGCCTGCGGCGTTTCGGTCCATATTCCATGACCCGAAAAGCCGGCGTCGCCCAATATCGGTGCGAACCGATAAGATCAAGGAATTTCTAAATAAACATTTTCAGGACATGTTACGGGACGTTTGGGACATTCAGTTTGAGGTGTGTAGCGACACCGACTTGAAATGTGCGGTCGTGGAACGCATGCATCGCACGATTCGCGATAAAACCTACAAACATTTTACACATAAAAATACTTACAGGTATGTCGATGTTCTGCCTAAATTTGTCAAGGGCTACAATGAAACGGTTCACTCGACGACTGGCATGCCGCCCTCGAGAATGACCGATTTGGACGTCATAGCGATATAGAAAAGGATGGAGGCTCGGAGACGGGGACGCTTCGCGTCGCTAAAGCAGGAACGTTTGGGGTATGGTAGCAAGTGCGCATCAGCAAGGAGAAGAATAGGTTCGCCAAGGCTGCCGAAAAGAATCTCAGCACCGAGATATTCATGGTCGCGAAAGAAATCAATAGGCGGCCGTGAGTCGTCCACGAACTCGAGGATTTAAACGGCATGCCCATAGCCGGCCAGTTTTATCGCAAGGAACTGACCGCCGTAAGAATAACTGACAGGACCGCCTATAAAATACTGGGAAAAAAGGTATAGACGAGGCGAGGACACAGTCAGGAATTCGACTCTTGGCTGCGTGCAGCTAGCGTGAAGAATATCTAGACAATATGACGACTCAGAGTCAATTTTACGTCACTCTGTTCAGGAACGCCTGGCGTGACATCTACGAACAGGATACACACGCCGATTTCACGGTGAAACTGGCTCAGCCCGTCGACCTGG
>Ga0123354_10016475_pt1 | contig 11584 bp, 9 predicted proteins | sample TergutLab28metaG_2_FD_97872 | JGI IMG/M metagenome (GOLD analysis project Ga0123354, IMG submission 97872) | Labiotermes labralis P4 segment gut microbial communities from Petit-Saut dam, French Guiana - Lab288 P4 | ecosystem: Host-associated > Arthropoda: Insects > Digestive system > Gut ... | reverse complement strand
TATCAACTGTGTATATCAACTCTGTATATCACCTCTGTATATCAACTGTGTATATCAACTCTGTATATCACCTCTGTATATCAACTGTGTATATCAACTCTGTGTATCACCTCTGTATATCAACTGTGTATATCAACTCTGTATATCACCTCTGTATATCAACTGTGTATATCACCTCTGTATATCAACTGTGTATACCAACTCTGTATATCACCTCTGTATATCAACTGTGTATATCACCTCTGTATATCAACTGTGTATATCAACTCTGTATATCACCTCTGTATATCAACTGTTTATATCAACTCTGTATATCACCTCTGTATATCAACTGTGTATATCAACTCTGTGTATCCGGTACTGATGACTGTAGAATTTCAAATGCTTTAACCTGCTTAATTATCCGTGTATCTACGGATCCGTGTGAATCGGACACATTGAAGTTGGGGACTTAACTCTTGTCTCAAGTTTTGTTTCTTCACACGCAGAATGTTCAACTCTGCTCCATTAACTACGCAAAATTTGACACGCACTGTCGTTGCTCAAGCCTAAAGCTATATACTGATATCGCGCTGCCACCATGCTGTTTGCATTAACCTAAATATTACTTTGTCGCACATCTTAGACCTGTATTTTTCGTGGACCCCTTTTCACAGCACAGTACATAAACCTGCATTTTATAGGGCTAGCATCGCGTCTACTTTATCTTAGCGCAACAGCCATGTTGGAATTATATATAGAAGAAAAATACAAAGCGGGTTACCCTTGTTGATGACGTGATTACCACACTTCATGAAAGTGCTTCAGTGTGTCTGAAAGATGCTTGAATTTATTAACAGTAACTCATATTGTGTAGCATGACTAATGATTTGGAAAGGATATGGAACAAAACGGGTGCGTCCTAAGTTTATATACATTCCTGTCAATCTTCTTGATGAATTTAGGAAAGCCACGGAAGTCTCACATCAGAACAAACGGTCTCTAGTTCGAATCTTGAACATCGGCCCTCCCGCATACAAATTTGCCTTTTGATCTTAATATTTCCCAAATCTTAAAACCTTTTCTTTTTAATCACCCGGTTGGAAAGTTTCCACAACTTGCCACCGTGGCGTTGCTGCTGTAACAGTTTCAGCATCAAAATTAGATCCAACAGGCAAGGAGATTGCTCTTGAGAGGGATCTGGGTTGTGGGTGGTGAAGGAGTTTGGCCGAATAGCGAATGGACTTCATCGCTTCTTCAGAACTTCTGATAGCCCTCGGTACTTCCGAGTGGTGTGTCTGTGCATCGCCACACCACATCCACCCTATTGACACATCAGTATTTACATTTTAAACACGACGAATAGTTCAAATAAAAGCCAGACACCTTGAAGCACTGAAGATCAAGAGTAAAGTTTTCTGTGATAGTATACAGTTGTGGTCTTCATACGGATGAATACGGTAGTAAGAATTCATTATTACAGACGAAGTCATACTTATTTAACTGGTTACTTAATTTTAGCACATTAAACTGCAATTGGGACAATACGCGATAGCCCAGTCAGTATAGTGACTAGGCTACAGATTTAATGGTCCGGGGTTCGAAATCCGGCAGAGGCAAGAGATTTTTCTCTCCTCCAAATCGTCCAGCGCAGCTCTGGGTCCCTCTCGGAATTCTGTTTAGTGGGCAGCCGGTGTGTTTCCTCAGGGGTGAAAAGACTGGCCTGTGAAGTTTAACATTCACCTCAATCTATTTGAAGAATGAGTGGAGCTATAATTTTTATCCCCCCATACGCCTATCATGGATAACACAACGACAAACCCCGTACACCCTTATTAGTTTACTGGTCAATATCCCCTGTTCTATGGATTGTACTTCGAATGCTCCTATTCTTCGAAAGGTTTATCGCTGATTGCGGTTTTAATAGAGCGCAAAATTTTAAACGGATAGGAAACACTTGGTGGTACATGTGTAGTGCTTCCTCTCTTCACCACCGCGCCAATATCTAGCAATATATATATATATATATATATATATATATATATACAGGGATTTTCATAATGTTCTCCGTGATTAAAAACATTTATAACAAGAAAACCGAAGGACGTACTTTAATGGAATTGTTCACAGCCACAGGAAAAATGAAAAAGGTTTTTTTGGACAACTAGAGATGTTCGATGTGTGCACACGGGTGACACGGCACACATCGATACGATATTCAAGTTCTTGCCACACACGCGTCAAAACGAGTGCATCGATATCCTTTACTGCTGCAGTGATTCGTGTCTTTAGGTCAGCGAGGTGCTGTAGGCTGGTCCTTTGCGTACTTTGCACAAAATTCACGTTGCACAGTAACCACAGACTTACGCGTGTGATATTCCAACACACAAAACGACTTCTCCCCCTTGAGCGGCAATTTTCTCACTACATACACTCGCATCCTCTAGCGGCAGAAATGTACACTAAGATGAAAAACTTACTGAGAAACAATTTTTGAGTTGTTCGTTCTATCTGTACTTACTTACTTACTTACTTACTCCATGGCGCAGAGTCCTTCTTGAGAAGCTAACTGGTTAGCAGCTAGTCAAGAAATTCCCCGCATTTCACGTAACCCGAAGGTTCATTACGGCACTCAAAAGCGTCCTCCAACTGTCTCTATCCTGGGCCAGCCCAATCCAGTCCATATACCCACATCACACCTCCTGGAGATCCATCCTAATATTATCCACCCATCTACGCTTAGGTCACCCCAGTGGTGTCTTTCCCTCCGGTTTCCCCACCAAGACCCTATACACCCCCCTCTCCTCATCCATACGCGCCACATGCCCAATCCATCTCATTCTTCTCGATTTTATCACCCGCACAATATTGGGTGAGGAGTACAAATCATTTAGTTCATCGTTATGCTATCTCCTCCATTCCTCCGCCGAGTGGGGGAGTAGTTTACACACAGATTGTTTTGTATCCAGAGCAAACATCCCACATGTGAGTGTTTCTTAACATAATTTTTTTAAGGGAGCGGTTGTTAGCACCTTGCCCAACCCCCAAGCTGGAGGACCACCCCTCGTCGGCTGTCCGCGACTGCCTATTCAATTTATTCGCAGCTACTCTCCTTATCGGAGGACGTTCCTCTATCCGCAACCTGAGGACGCGCCATGCCGTGGTGACAGGGACCAACTACGTGGTTCTATCTGTACAGGTTTCATAAATATATGTCCAACGGTTTTCCTACAATAAGTTTTTGTAATCTCGGAGTACATAAAAAAAGCCCTGTATATATAAACTACTCTATATATTCTCTAATTTGTTCGATTTGTTCACATTTTTCACTTTTCTTTTTTCCATTGTGTCCTCTAGGCATCCACTGACTGCGCTATTTTTTTCATTCCACCGACTTAACAAGTGATTTATACTCTTGCTGACTCACTCACTTCCTTAACCATCCCTCGATTCATTTTGTCACTTCCCCGGGTCACAGATTAACGTATTTTTTTGTTCTGAATACGTCGTCACGTCTTCATTCGCTGTTAACTCCACTGGTTCATTCAAACACACTTAAACCTCTAACTTCGAAGCTAATTAAATGCTGGATTAATTTGTGAATTTATTTTGGTTAAGTTGGCTATACTGATACATTTTTATAAGTTTGGCGTTCATAGGGCCGTGCATCGTAATATTATTTCTATACTAAAACCAGCTACGAGTAGATGCACCAATGTATCAAATTTATTTTATTTTGGAATGACACTCCACATGTTTCGGACGGTCTTTCCCTCCATCATCAGGAGTTCAAGACTGTACATACAGCAACAGGCATTTGCTAGCAAGCAGACAGCAGTATCTGTTTGACATACGCCTGTTACTGTATGTACAGTGTTGAACTCCTGATGATGGACGGAAAGAACGCCCGAAACATGTACAGTGTCGTTCCAAAATAATGTATATTTGATACATTGTTGGCGCTAGGTGGTTTTCTCTAAAAATAACATTTTTATAAGATCGTGGCTTCTATCTCAATTGTGTTTGGCGGAAGTTAGGATTATTGTACAACTAGGCAAAGAGCGAACTACAGAAGGATTGAATCATTGCGTTTATTTCGGAGACAAACTTTGTGTTTTTATGGGACATGGGGTCAATTCTGAAGGAATTGAATGGTAGATAAGGGGAACGAGAGTCAGTATAGCTGTGGAATGGGGAGGAAGAGGAGATTGTAATGGGAAATAAAGTAGACAAAGGCCCAGAGGACAATATATTGACTCATTTGACGATTTGAAACATGAATTCCATCTTCAAAAGGCAGGGTTATTACAACATAACAGATAATCTGTGAAACGTTGAATGTATTGCAGATGATGCGCGAAAGAATAAACATCTATCTTTTCATAATGCTTTTATTCGCAAATAAATCTATAAAAATAACTTATGCTCACCCTCTATATTGAGATTCATTTTTTGACTTTCGCTAGACACACTGCATGTCCATTACACAGACCCACAATTTAATGTTGTTAAGCAAACTGTGGGTGTTTTTTGCAAGAATCGTATGGAATATAAACACACGGCTAGGGTAAAATGTAGAGTTCTTTATTTGAGGCGTGCTGTAGACAAACACTTTGCTTTAAAGGTTGATAAAATGTCATCTTAGTCAAAGAGTTTCAATTTCTCACGCTGTGAGACGTCTCCAATTATATGGCGTCACCTGACATTATAATTGACAACTAGAAAGGAGTCTCATTACGAAATTTCTGTAAGATCTCAGTTTAATAAAAATATCTGATATCAGAACCTGCAGATTCAACAACCTGGATAATAAACGTCGATTCAAGCCACTTCTGTGAACTCAGATTACTGTAACCTAATTCCTTAACACTTCCATTTGAATTATGCCTGTAGATTCAGTCCGTACCGCCAGTGAACACACTACATCTCGGTTATAAGAAGCAGCCAGTTCAATAAGATAAAGCTATATAGGGAAGTAATATCTGTTCTGAGATCCGTACACAAAATAAATGCACTGTGTGGGCGGGACGTAGAATTTTTGGATATTATACTGGTGGTACATATAGAAGCCACCGGGTTTTAAAGAGTTTATGTGTATTTTGAAACTTTGAAGAAGGTATTTAACCCGAATTATGTATAAAGACCCAGGCCGTACCGCGCAGTAAACACACTCCGTCTCAGTTATAAAAACTAGTCATTTAATGTTGTATAGGAAAATAATCGCAATCTGTTTTGAGATCCATACAAAACACATAAATACACTGTGTGGGCGGAAAGTAGGACTTTTAAATGTTAAACCTGGCGGTGCGTAAAGGAACCAATGGGCTTTAAAGGATTAATATATTCCCCCTTTCCTGCGTATATTTTCCAAAAGAGTTCTCCCAACTAACAAAGATTTCCCAGTTGAACTCACGGACCTACTGTCTTACTGCAAGAATTCCTAGTTCCAGAGATACGCTGCACAAAACTGTTATTTTATTTCTGCGCAGACTGTTTTCAATTGAACTTAACTTCAGATTGCCTTTCTTATTTCTCTGAATATGTCGCACATAACCTTAAAATTTTCGCATCTTTGCTATGTCTGTGATTGTTTACAAGCAAATATATTATGTACAGTCGGCAGTTACGTTCTATGCATCAAGTATAATATATTTTGTCTGGCACCAGTCTTTCGTTACTTATCGATATCAGGCCGAAAACTAAATGAAAGTTTTTTACAAGGCTTTCACGACACTGTACATTCTACAAAAAAAATGCGGTACACAGAATAATATTTAAATAAAGTTAGATTCTCGTGTCTGTACGTTTTTCATATAACTGTAATGATGTAACTATTTTTTTTTTTGCACAGACAAGTGACGTAGAATTTATTTAAACACTGTAATTGACAATTAGTGTCTTTTTTTTCTTATTTTTATAAGGTTTTGTGTTATTTTACGTTGAGTTGAGTTTCGTATGTTTGGTGAAAAGGAGTTTATCCTTTGCAACGAATTGTATTTTATCACATGGAAAGTAATGGTACATTAAACGTTATTTGTACGAGATTTCTACTGCGAACATTTTTCGTACAGTGAATTTTCTTCGTAAGCCGAAGGATTAATGTTTACCTTTATGACCTCCAGTTGGTAGGAACAGTTTTTTCATTACCAACATATTTAGCTCTCGACATCTGACACTTTGCCTCAAATATGTCGTCAGATTGAATTAATTATTTTGAACTTAAGTAATTAAAATTCCATCCAATAAACTGAATTCTTGTAGCTATCTACAGAAGCTGTTATCAACAAACTCACTGTAATGGTCAAGTCCTTGCGAATGAGTCAAGTTGCAAACAAAGTTCCTCTACTCCTATTGTTCGCATACTGAGGTCAGTGAGGACTCTCTGGCGTCTGACGTATATTCCTCTTTTACGAAACAAACAACTAAGTGTTTTACAAACATCTGCATGATATGTATGAGTCCATACCGAAATGAAAGGAACTTTGTTTCTTGTGGTCAGAACAGCTCAACAAAAGATATTCCTTACCCCTTAAATTGCACACTGCCTATGAGCTACGGGATAGAGACCCTCTGTAAGTGTTTCACAAGAGGCGTGTTTGTTTTTGTGTTATTCAAATGAATGAGAACAGTAAACACACATTTAATTTACTTAATATATAGAGTTAACACTACAGAGAAGTGTGGGATATTTGACGGTCCTGTGTTACAAGATGTGACCATGTGAAGATTCGATGTTTATTATCAAACTTTTTATCTCAACATGTTTCGGACATCATTATGCCCATCGTCAGGAGAATAAGACCGTGTCGTACTGCATGCGGTGTTCTGCCTGGGTGTGTAGGCTGTGGTTGGCTGTGGTCTTGTGGAAGCTCTGTCGTGAGCTGTGCGCACAGTGCACACAGCTCACGAAGCAGCTCTACAAGACCACAGCCAACCACAGCCTACACACCCAGGCAGAACACCGCATGCAATAGGACATGGTCTTATTCTCCTGATGATGGGCATAATGATGCCCGAAATATGTTGAGACAGAAAGTTTGATAATTAACATCGAATTAGTTGCATCTTGTTGGTTCTCTCTCTTCACCTTATGTTCACGATGCACGGTCACAGGAAACTAAAACATGTGACCATGTGTAGTCTGAAAGAAATAACACCCCACAAGACAGCAATATTAATATACAGTGGCAGCCTTTTATAACGACATGGGTTTAGGCGATGCCCCATCTATAGAGTCAGGTATTCTGTTGAAACATTTAATTCCTTAGTGTTCACCATAACGTTACACTTCTCGGTTAGAACAAAACTCGTTTATAACGACAGAAAATATTCAGTCCCATCCGTGACGTCATAACCGTGTTTGAATGTATAAAACTTTAAATTTCTAAGTCTGAAATTGTTGTACGTAATTTACAAAAATTCAGTTCCTACATTAAAAATTTGTCGCAATTTCCTATTTATAGTCAAATATATATATATACGTCCACAACAAAGTTGCATGCGTGCTGTATGCCTTACTCATCTTACTTTCCTTTTCTCATGGAAGCTGATAACATTTGTGAAGCTGCGGGATGCTGGTGGTACACGTTCACTGTGTACAAAGGCAGTAGGGCGCTGTTAAGACGTGCCGCTTTCCTCCAGAGATGGGCTTATGAGCACCCGGTCTGCGAGTGATGAATGAAGAGCTGGGGGCCGGTGACAGGCCATTTCTGTGGTGTAATTGAATTCCCGGTCTGCATCCATTGAATCGGTGGCAAACAAATCCATTCCTCTCACGATCTACAGCGGGGCAGAAACGAATGGTCTCTGGAATCAAACCCAGAGCACATCTGTTATTCCAACTCTTTCAGCTTAGGTCTTTATTTATCGAACTAACCGAACCTGAGCAATATATACACCATCTTTCACTAAATCACACTGTTCATTATCGCGCCAAAAAAATCTCACAGCTGCACACACACTTTTTGATTAAGACAGATTGTAGTGATATCCTCTCCCATCTGTGTTTAGGCCTTGAGAGTAACGCTTTTATATTGAGGTTTTCCAACTAAATTTCGTACAAAATTTTATTTTATGCATGCTACATGGACCACACATTCCAGCATCCTCCAATTTACAGCCATAAAAACATGAAGTGAAAACCTGAAGTTTTCCGCCCTCTAGAATGTGACGCCGCGTAGTCTGCAAACAAATTTACCCGCTTTCTTCCCCGAATATGGGGACAAAATGATCCTCAGAAATATTCGTGTAGTTATACCAGACCACACGACGTCACTTTCCAGAAGACAGCAATCCCTGTATGTAATCAAAAGTACACAGTATGATATGTATTGCCGGTTGGACTACTTATTTGTTTATAGTCTATTTAACGGCGCTGCCCGTGACTCTGATATTGTAAAGCAATATGCTAACGTGATTAAAAAAATAATGATTTGGAAAATGTTTCTGCCAGGGGCGTAGTTGGGGTGGGGCGAGTAATGCAAACGCCCCGGGGCAGCAGATTCCAAGGGACAGCGAAATGAATATTTTAAAATAAAAAATTGATTTTCTGCCCCCAATAAATTTAAAATTACTGAGACAAATACGGGGATATTCAACAAATAACTAAAATCTTTAAATTTCTTGATTTCTTTCAGGGAAGGCCATTGTTATTCCCCGCCCTGGGAGTTCAAAAGCGTAAATACTCCACCGCTTTCTGCGTTACTTCTGTGTTCGTGTTGTTTTCAGTAAATACAGGCCTTACGACGGGCTGATCGCCGTCTAAGGAGCCTCAGCAGATACAAATAAGAAGCCTGTGAATTTGTGACGTTAGTACATTATTGACGTGGACACTTTTATTGGCCTCACTTTTGGTTAAAAAAACTCCGTTTCGGAAGTTGTTTGCGCTCCCATCATCGGGTGAAATAGAGAAATTACTGGATGTAGTGTTTTCAGTCCAATGGGTGCAGGTAATCCGTGGATTAGCTTCATGGACCGCAACTGTTAAGAGTGCATATTATATGTTTTTTCTGTCGATGGAAGCAAAGCCAGCTTCTGAAATGCGCAAATTTATCAAAAATAATTTCATGAAATTGTGAGATATACATGTTATGTCTATACACAGGTTTAGGAGCCCGCACAATGGGAGGCCTCGAGCCGTTGGAAGAGAAGAAGAAGAAGATATGCACGTGTGTTTCCACCCCCCACTCCAACGTTTCCTGTTCTCTGTGCCGGAATACGCCGGCCACGTAGTGAGGATAGATCAGCGCAGCTGGCAGTAATGGCGATAATTGTGCTGATAGTAGGTGAAAAATAAGCACTGCGAAGTTTAGTGAATAAAATAAAAAATTGCCTTTGTTGTGGTGGTGAAATTAGGGTGTTTGAAAATGTAATATCTGCAAAGTGCTGTTGAATACTGGATTACAAACAGAAAACTAATGTTAGGCCTACAACCTAACCAATAAGAAAGGGCCGTCTTGACTGCTGAGCGGCTACGAGAGACGGAAACAAACAAAGATGCAAGGTAAGATAGTCTGGTTAGTTTGAATTTCAATGCTGTTTATTCTACAGGTGATTTGTGATTGGCAGCAAATTTATGAGTTCAGTTGTGTCTGATGTCTGTCGTAAAAATGGAGAGTTAAACATGTCGCAAAGGGTGCATTGGATCACACATGGCCGGATAGACGTATAAAGAGCCTAAAAACCTCTTGGTAAATTTCTGTTTTACAAGTTTTTATCTGCGTGAAATAAATGAACCGTTTAAAATCTAAACAAAACTTCTCCATCCTTTTCGTGTTTTCAATGCACGGTAACACACAGTTTGATGAATAGATAAAGTTTCCACGATTCTCATCACAAATTTATGGACCCTAATAAGTGATTTACTAGTGCGTTGGCTTCAAGATGATAGAGATAGTTGAGGAACGTAGCACGAATGCGGAAACAAACTGCACATACTATTCGATAAGGAAACTTAGGGGACACTAATATGTGTGAGGCATATAGGCATGAGCTGACATTCTGTCTTATTGTCTCCAAGTAATAGTGAGAATTATCAATGTTTCTCTCCTCTGAATGTTTCCACCTTGTCGTGGCGTGGGGGCTTGCGCGCCTTAATGACCTTACGGGTTATATCGGCGGGAACTACACGCTCTGGTAGGGCCTCCCAAGCCGGACAGGCCATAAGAGAGAAGCCAGAATAATAGAGATAAACTGGTCGTCCAAGAACGGGGGTTTTCGAATGGGCTGGTAACCCTCCTAAGGAAAATAAAATACTAATAAGCAGAGATACACAGCCTGGGATAAAATTGAATCAGCCACCTTGAAAGAATGGATAAAAACAGACTCCCGAAACACGCCCTCAAATACAAACCCCGAAGGCGAAGAGATCGTGGACGCCCCTGGAAAAGACCGCAATACGTTGACTCCGTGACAGTTCAAACGACCTAATCTATGGAGGAAGATGCTGATGATCAATGTTTCTGTTTGCATCTCATCCTTGATCATTGCCGACGAGAAGAAACTCTACATGTTTGCTTGTTCGCTGAAACCGTCTTTCAGAAGCATTTTTAAAAACACGATGTTCATATCCAGGAATATTGTGATATAGAACCCCTGAAGAGCCATACTGTATAATAATATATCACTGGTAGGGTTGTTTGTGAAAATCATAACTAGAGATCGTCTTTTTCAAATTTTACCCTTGAAACTTGCACCATATTCGTACCAATGTCAGATAACTGAAGTTATTTTTTCTTGTTATGTTCGGATATGGGAAAGTTCGTGCATTATTTTTATGTGTTTACAGTCTGTATGTCTGCCTGTCTGTGTGACTCCACCGGTTTTAATGAAAATGTGTCGCCTCAGAGTTCAGTGAGCAGTCACAATATTGTATCATTTTTCGTCTGGAAATGTCTCTAAAAAAAGAAGAAAATTCTGTGTTACGTAAGAAAACAAATTCCCTGTCAAATATTAAACACTTTTTTATCCAAACAAATGCACAACATATAACATGTAGATACAATTAAAATCATAAAATATTTAAAAGTGCTACAAGATGTTTCGGATCACAGAGGATCGATCATCAGAGAGCCTTGTACAGTGCCTGGCTAAAAATTACGAGAATGGTTCTATCGTGTCCGTTGACACGTTCATTTCAACACACACGATAGAATCATTCCTGTAATTTTTAGCCAAGCACTGTACAAGGCTCCCTGATGATCGATCCTCTGTGATCCGAAACATGTTGGAGCACTTTTAAATATTTTATAATTTTAAATGTATCTGTACATTATATGTTGTGCATTGGTTGGATAACAAAGTGTTTAATTATCATTGATGCACGGTGCAAACATGAAGATCCCTGTCAAATATGTTACACAGTTTTAAATAATATGTCCCCTTCATGATGACTGTACATTTCATGTGGTCACTGGCAAACTTGATTCCTAACAAGCCAACAGCATTAATGAAAGTATGTACCTTCTTTTAACTGATCGCTAAGCAGTTCCCTGACAACATGTTTGTATAAATTTTCCTGTGATTTGTGAAGACGTATGGGGGGGGGGGGGGAAGGGAAGTTCCCTCCCTTTTTTACTTTTACAGTTTTTTGAAGGTACAAGATCTG
>Ga0123354_10016473_pt1 | contig 11585 bp, 7 predicted proteins | sample TergutLab28metaG_2_FD_97872 | JGI IMG/M metagenome (GOLD analysis project Ga0123354, IMG submission 97872) | Labiotermes labralis P4 segment gut microbial communities from Petit-Saut dam, French Guiana - Lab288 P4 | ecosystem: Host-associated > Arthropoda: Insects > Digestive system > Gut ... | reverse complement strand
TGAATGAAGGCATCACGATGTGCTTGCAATTCAATTAACGTTACACAGTATACGTCAGCACAATCTTTTTTATTCTTAAGCAAGGCTACATGTTTCGAATAAAAGTTAGTCATCTTCAGGCCCTTACAACATTTTCCGTTACCAGATGCTTTGACCACTTTGGGATCCCAAAGTGGGCAAAGCATCTGGTAACGTAAAATGTTGTAAGGGCCTGAAGATGACTATTAGTCGAAACATGTAGCCTTGCTTAAGAATAAAAAAGATTGTGCTGACGTATACTGTGTAACGTTAATGTCATGTTACGTCTATGATTTCATAGCTAATTTATAAAATAACTACGTATCGTATTAGCTAACTACGTGTCCATTCCACATATTACCTACTGTGAAGCACTTAATCTGTGGATCACACAGTCTAGGTGCATCAGGACATTTCCTCGCATAATTTAACTAAAATGTTCAGTTTATGTACGAAATATCCGGGCATTCAGTAAACTAACGGACGTAACGCACTTTCCACATAAAAGTACACGCGAAGCCACGCACAGACTTCCCAGTAAAAGAATATTCGTGATATGTGAGGCACTGAACAGAATTTTGGTGCGCCGCTGAGCAGAGACGGTTGCGAAATATTGGATTACAATACAGGTTTAGCGACGTTTTATTACTTACAGCTTCTACTTTAGGCGGAAGGTTTCACCTCCACTGGAATGGATTCGGTTAACCACGCCGATCGAGCTGATCGCTGATGTCTGCAGGTGACATGACAATAATATAATTCTGCAAAACATTCGAGAACAGGGGAGGAGGACACGCAAAAAAAAAAAAAAACCTGCGGTGAGCGCAAGTCTGCGCGGAAAGGGATAAAAGTTGCATTAAGCCAAACGGATTACGTGAAAACTGATGAAACCACGATGGTGTCTGGCATCTGCTGAACACGTTGTTGGTTCTCATGTCGATGTACAGGAGCTGCAAAATTTTACTGAACGTCAGCATGATAGGACGTACAGGATTTATAATGAATTCAAATCCACTGGCGGTTTTCAGGTTTTCTACGTATTAATAACAAAGAATTTTGTGTATTACACGTGGGCCATCTTCTGAAGATGGCCCACATATAGGGCCGAAACATGTAGTTGTATTCCTACTGTACTACTAGGTGAAATATAGTCGTGTTCAACTGTACGTGTAATACATAAAATTCTTTGTTATTGAACCAACACAACGGGACTGACGCACCTCAGGATTTCTACGTATTATTGAATACTTGAGGGGGCGAGAATGGTTTATTTGAAGACAGTTTCGAAATTTCACAGGCAGTATGATGCATCGGGCACACCCACCATGGCTCAAGAAGTATTCTTCAATCAAAACAGTCAGTTTTGGGAAAGAATAAACGTTACAAATACTGCCATCCAATGCCCCAAAATAAATTACAAAATTTTCGAACAACTTAACAATTATGACCTTAGTTTTGGTTAGCATAATCCCCACCAGCGATTACAAAGTTGTCAGACATTACATCAAAGTTTCGCAAAACAATAACACACGAAACAATATGTTCCGTTTTCCTACTGCACAGACTTACAACAATAGTATTTCATTAGCACATGGATTTTATTTCGTTAGACGCACTGTATTTCACCTATCTTCACAGAAAATTTAAATTATCGCTAATTAACACCTATTTGGTTGCCGACATTTTAACGCGTCTGTAATGAAATAGTCTGCGGAGAAAAGCTTAACTCAACTGTGTTTTTCTGAATCACAATACGGTGCTACAATCAAGAGTCATTTTTTCTCCGAGCATCACAGAAAGACAATCATCTGGACCTTAGCCGAATGCAATGCAGATTTCGCATCGCCATCTCCCATTTCACAAGACTGCGCGTCGTCCAATTTATCACTAAGAGCAGAAAGTGGAAAAGTATGGAGGTGCACTAGGCTCCAATGGCAAAAAGTTCAAATAAATTTTAGTCTAAAAATCGGTAAAGCGGTTAAAATTTCAGTGGGGGACACAGAGACCCGTAAATTAAGGCACAAACACATACACAATGGTGGTCACATAACCTGGCAGTTTTTTTCCTTTTGAGAAAGAAAAAGCTTTCCCATTACAGGCCTGGATACGCCCCTTAAGGCTCCAGGAAGTTGAGACCCCCAGAAATTTTAGAAAGTCGGCACATGAAGGTTGTAACCTTGTCAGCCCTACTCGCCCGCCGCCTTTACCTCCAAGGACATACCACTTGTACACATTTCTGTCAAAGGCTGGGTCAACTCCAGGGCCAAAGTGCGGCCGGAAGGATTAGGTCGATGAAAAATTTCAATAACCCCCTCGGGGGTACAACCTGCGAACTTCCGACTTGTAGCGCAGTTTCTCAACAAACATCGCCACCGCTCTGAAGGAAGGAAGGGAGGTTAAAATACATAAATTTTACGGAGGTTTATCAAGAATTCCATACGCGACATGCAGTAGACTATCGTCGTTAAAATGAAAGATCAATACAGATGTCGAGTGGTCACAGAGTTATTTGAGACTTCGCAAAAAAAAATACAGTAAAAAGAGGTGAAAACTTTTCGAAAATCTATTAACAAATACAACACACAGTGGCAAAGAAGGCTGCAGGTCATGTTGGTGTTACGGAGTTAGACAGTACAAGTGCAATGACTTGCTTTTTAAACTTGAAATTTGCATCGAAAATCGCAAGCCAAACGGGACTATAAATACAGTAGCAGCTGCTTTAACTTTTTGGCCATGCTTTCTACAGAATGGAGGGGAGATGAGTTCTTGCCCAATGCACGCCGAACGACGAATAAAGAAATGCGTGGTACTATGCAGGAAGCAGCAGCGGGCGTGTCCTAGTCTGCCACAACGTGCACCTAAAAGAACAGGGAATACAAAAAAACCTCAGGCTCATTACGCGGTATGTAGGCTGAGGATAGACGTCAGTATAATTCGAATACAACCCCACAGCGCTACCTTAATACGCACGTATGAAAATATCGCCAGTGGACATAAGAGTATGTGATTGGTTTACCGACGCTTTCTCAACTACACTGTCATGCAGTTCTTTCAGTACCGAACAAGTAAAATCATTTTGTCTGAAAACAATTTTTATTAGATAACAGTCTATTTATCAGTCCAGCTAATTGTCTGAACCTGAATCAAGTCAAATTCAGGCTCACCTATAACACATATCGAGAAATGAACTGTATGGCTACGTAATTAATCGTTACTGTTTCGTGAGGATTTTAAGTGAAGAGACTAAGATAACGCAAGTGAAGTAATACAGGATGGGCCACGAAAAAGCAGGCCGGGTCCGTAACATAGCGTAAATACAGAAATTAATACAGGTCAACAACATGCAATCGAGGACGATCAGCGGTGGGGAGAAGGGGGGGGGGGGGGAGAAAGGGGGACAGCACGACTGTTGACTAACTGTTCAAACACTCTACGCAATATACATACTAAACGTCAGAGAGAATATCACAAGGACACGTGTCAAACGGAAGGCGGGCTACTGTTTCGTGGCTCACTCTGTATAAAAAAAAAGCAATAAACATGTGAATCAGAGTAAATTATATTATATTTTTATCGAAGGTTTGACAAAATTATCGGTGTCAATCCAAGTGCCTTCTCAAAAATCATGTCTTATATGTGAATATAAATATAGAATCAGAATTTCATTATTATGTGTGCAATACACGTTCCTAGTGAGTAGAAGTTCAATGGAGTTTGATTTATTATTATCAATACCGGTTGTGATATTATTAGATTTTTCCCAGTATTTCTTTCTTTATGGCTGTCAGCCTTGGACTGATAGCGATTTTATTGATCATGTCAAAAAGACACAATGAGATGTCACCTGTAAAAATTTCTTCCAGTATTCTTTACTACGTGTTTGTCAAAGTAATTAACTAAGTGCTATCTTACGTCCGCGTTATTGACAATAAGTTCCGCTCAAGGACAGGCCTATTCTCTTCGCCAAAAGGTCCAGGATGGTTCTGTAGCGAACCCAAATTCCTACCCATTTGGCAAAGAGGATAATACGTGGTGACCTCTCGCCTTCATCTAATAAATGTCTTTATAATGCGATTCTATTGATCAAGAAACGGAATCTCATCAGAACTAACTGTGGAGCTTTAACTCCATGCCCCCATTCACAACGCTGTATTTAGATGGTACTCTTCCTTCTAGTTTTCGACACCCACTGATAAGAATATTCGTGACGAATTTTTCAATTCTCGATTTTAAATAATAAAAAGTACGCTATTTCTTTTTTTGTTATTCCAACTTGTACATTTTGGCTAACAAAACACTCTTCAGAGCGGTAACATACCAAGGCCCTCACTATGTCATGCACTGAGACTGCACTAAGGGCGACTTCAGGCTGCCATGAGAAGTTACTCTAGAATTCGTTGCATACAAACGAGCACCTAGCGACTTTCCCGTTTGTTCAACTCTTAAAAAAAAAAAGGACAATTCTATCGGACATGAACAAGGGTTGGCCATACTGCTTCGCCTCTCAACACGATTAATTAATCAATTAATAAATTACCCTGTTAAAGAAACAAGTTAATAAAACAATGGCCAATGACACCGTTACTTTTATGGTTTCGAAGGAGGTTTCACCTGTCTTTTGACTCTAACTTTATCTAAATAAGGCATACAAACACAGTTACTACCTCACAGCGGAAAAACTGCGTCTATATTACAAAAGACCACACGGTTAGTACGCAAATAACGAGACTGTTATACGCACAACAGGTTTGTGAAACAGGCAAGAACATTTTCTATGCAAAACGAAAAGTTTTATAAAATTTGCAGCACGTGATACATAGAGTTATCACTGTCCTTAGAACTTCACACATCAAACAGTGGGATTATATTAGGAGAGATTTTCTGTAATGGAGCTCAACAAAACTATGGCGTTCCGTACGAAAATCCAATTACAATACACAAATTAGCATGTCAATATTATTATAAAATAGACTTAAAACAATGTTAATTTGTTTTTGATATAGGATCATTTGTTCAAATATTTATGAACTTAGCAGTACTAGAATACATAAGTAAGGATATATTTAAAAGGAGTTCTTTCTCTGAAGAAACTGCATTTTACTTTTCAAGGTTTGCTCTTCGCATACATTAAACGTGATTTTTATTTCTAAATGTAAACAACTAAACGTTTATACTAAGACATTAACTAATATACGTCAGCACAACTATTTTATTATACAAGGCTACATGATTCGACCTTTAAACGGTCATCTTCAGGCCTTCTAACATGTTGAGTCAACAGATGCTGTGTACATGTTGGGATCCCAATATGTTGACACCGATAAAATACATAAAATCAGCCAGGCCACTTACCTAGGGAAGAGTGATATATGTATTGCATAACTATATGCAGTTAAAATATGTAACCCTTTAAACGCCGAGTTCAAACCCATCTGCCATTTGCTGGCATTGTTAGGAGCTTACCATATTCTCCACGTTAGCAGGATAAGGGTTAAAATAGTAGTTTGGCGTTTATCAGCTGTAATATCAGATTCCGTTACTAGCTAAGTATTCCTGGGAATGCGTGGTTTTTTTTATTAGAGACGTCGATGTGAGTCCTTTACTACTAGAGCTCTCCGGGATTGTGCGTCTCTAATTTAAAAAAAAAACCCACATCTTCCCAGGAACCTGGTGTTACAGCTGATAAACGACAAAATACCATTTTCAATACTTTTATGCAATACACATATCACTCCTCCCTAGGTAACTGACCTGCCTGATTTTGTGTATTTTATCGGTGTTGACATATTGGGATCCCAACATGTACACAGCATCTGTTGACTCAATATGTTAGAAGGCCTGAAGATGACCGTTTAAAAGGTCGAAACATGTAGCCTTTTATAATAAAATAGTTGTGCTGACGTATATTAATTAATGTTTTAGTATATTCCTAGCACATCGTGATGCCTACAAAAAACTAAACGTTTATCTAATAACCTTGTTTAATATTTGTCGATTAGTACCATTACTTAACGTGGTTCTGTGTTTCATCTACATAAATAAGGGCTTCAACAGGAGAAATACAACACCGTCCACACTAATTGTGTCCACTTATTTTATTTCCCCTATTATGAATCTAACAAAACGGGATGACAAACGGAAAAGCGAGAAATTTATTAGGGCATCCGGAAACAATTTTCGGGCGCGAAAGGGTTCTATGGCCAAATTAATTTGGGAAACAATGCATTAAAAAGAACAATCGGCGAATGCAATACCCACAGTGAAATGATGAGTGTTTCGTTACACTCACACACGCCGCAATGAAGATATTTTTTACAATTGTTTAAACGCTTTTTACACCCAACCAATCGCTACTTTCTGTACATGCTACGCAATTGAATATACAAGTAATTGCCTTTGAGAATAATGTACGTCGTCAAGCATCGATAATTAACACAGATACAAAGGGTTTATATAGAGAAACTAGGGACTTAACTACACACCTTCCATAATGACACGTCTTCATAGTGGGATGCTAAGCACAGCATTAACCTTACTTTCATATGCATAAGAAATAAGCCGTTTACAATGTAAGCAAATGTTAGAATTAACTACGGAATTATTATCACGAAATTAGTGCAGTAACGCCACAGGATAAAACGTGAAGATTCAGGCGTTTCCTTTCGACTGCATGAAGCAAAGTTCCAAGAGCCACGTTTCCCTTTAATAATATCAGGAATTAAAGGGTTTATTTTGCCCTCAGACCATTTACGTATCGGACCATTTGGGAAGTTATGACTACGGTTACATGCAGCAAAACAATATCATAATTTCAGTTTTACCCCTCAATTTTCAAATCACAAATCATGTTTCAACACATCGTTTGAGGGAATACTGTCCTAATGGACTTATGATATTGGAGCTTATGAATTCACGAAATTCCTTCCACTTCTTGAACCATTCACAGGTTAGCAGTTAAAGTTCTGAGTGTCAACACAGTGCAACAGTTGCCAGACTTGTGTATCCGTGTTTAGAGAAACCACAGCACATGCAGTAACTGACCACGCCAAAACGAAACACATCGTCCCTTACACAGAATTAACTTATCTCTTCGAACGATAAGCATTAAAATAACGCTCGTCGTAATGCCATCTGTTAAAAAAAACTCATATTACGTAACACAAACACTTTAGCCTATTCGTGACCATTATTCTGAAACAAACTCTCTGACACGTCACACACACACACACACACACACACACTACAATCCAACAGCTTTCGATTTTCAGTAGTACCAACAGAAACAACGTACGTCGACAATAACGCCAATTTATCGGTTCTGTGAACTAATAAACCAATGTAGAAGAAGGTCGTGTTACCTATTATCGAACTTAAGAACTAAAACTTTAAGAAGCTCAAGAGCAGATGTGAAAGAAGTAGTAAAGACGGCATACACGCGTATCATCAGCCTTGCCAACCGAATATTGTAATTTTAATTTCGATCTATAGTCACTTCTTACGAGAAGAGGCTTATGACATTACACAGTTCTCTGTGTGTGTGTGTGTCTCATTCAAATGTCAACGGACCGACTTTCACGAAATTTCGTACATACATTAAGCCACTAAAGGCTGCCCTAGCTACGTACTTTCTAGCATCCTGTAATTAGTGACAACAACACGCCAGAGCAGGAGAGACGTGTGAGGTGGAGACGCCACTCACATGGGCTTCTGAAATGAAATATCCCTGACACATGCAAGTCATTAAGCTTCTATTGTAGAATATGAGGGAACAACTGAGCGAGAGGGCAAATATTAATTGCGCTGCCAGTTAGACAGCGATAAGTGCCTTAACAATGCAGTTAATAATAGGATATGTTCTGTGAAAATAGAATAAACATAAACAGCGCCACGGAGTAAGTAAGGAACACTCTCTACTTACCCGAAAAATTATCAAGGGACCTACGTCACAGATAATTCAGTTAATAAGAAATCAACTTCGGTGAAAGGAAGAAAATTAGGCAAAAGGTAAAAGAGTCATCGAAAAAAAAAAAGGTCTACGCATAACAAAATAAGAAACGGCCGATACTAGGCTGTTTAGTACAAAAACCGGAGTGCCTGAGTACGTGCGACCACATATACTTCCTGAGGATAACTGAGGGTTTTTTTTAAAATATTTTTTAAATGTTTCACGTCAAAAAAATAGCCACAGCTAATTGACGTTCATGGCGCCGTGCGTCGTAATATATTTCTATTGTAACACCAACTAGATGCACCAATGTCCCAAAACATTTTATTTTGGAAAGTCACTCTACATTTATCTCAGTAATTAACCAACTTAATGCACAAAATTTTTGTTTTACAATAAGTTTATTTCATGCCTCTACATGTTTCAAGCACATGTGCTTGAAACATGTAGAGGCATGAAATAAACTTATTGTAAAACAAAAATTTTGTGCATCAAGTTGGCTAATTACTGAGATAAATATACTGAGATGCACGGTCAGCAAAACGTCAAGACACTCTACTGCTGTCACGTCACATACAGCAAGAGGCATTTGTCAAACAGATACTGCTGTCTGTTTGCTAGCAAGCAGCTAGCAGTATCTGTTTGACATAAGCCTGCTGCTGTATGTACAGTCTTGAACTCCTGATAATGGACGGAAAGACCGTCCGAAACATGTAGAGTGTTATTCCAAAATAAAGTAAATTTGAGATATCGGTGCATCTGGCTGGTTTTACTATAGAAATAGCCACACATAATTTTAAAAAACGTGTAATAGGCCTATGCCTTAAACTGAGATTCAGACACATCACTAGCGCTTTCATAACGCATCTTGGTAACACAATTTCAAATACAAGTGCAGCAAAATCAGCATTTTTTCAGACTGAATTCGGTTAACAAATCAACTCACTCTTTCTGCGTTTAGAACGTAATTTACAATACATATTGATAAAAAATACAGACTGTTAATTTTAACCGTCAACAGATGTCATTGTAATGTCCATTTGCTCACAACATCAGATCACCGAGAAGTTTCGAAACAGAATTAGCCCTCATTAGTTAGCAAACAGCCACATTCATAGCAACTAATGGGGTAATTTTTTTATTGCGCAACAGCCCCTAGTGGGCAAGGGCCTCCTCATTACCGAGGCTTCACGATCACATTCCAACACACCACATTCCGTAACATTCCTCTGGACGAGTGAACAGGCCAACGCAGAGACCTCTTCCTGACTACACACAACACTCACAAAATGTAGACATCCAACGCCAACGGGGTGACTCGAACCCGCAATCCCAACAAGCGAGCGACAGCAGAAACGCGCCTTAGAAAGCGCGGCCACTGGGATAGACACGAATGGATATATTAACAAATAAAAGACGAAATTAATGTTCTGCATGCCCTTGTCTAAACAACAAAATAAAATGCTGTTTGCGTACCCCTGGCATGCAATGGTCAATGTAACAGGACCAGAAGAAGGAGATTCAAGGATGCGCTTTTCTTTTCACTTTTCCATCCAGTAAGAGAAGCTATGCGCAATTTATCCCGGTGCTTCTCATTTCCCTTTCTGCAGTGCAAGGAAACTACCGCTGTACGTCAGGGACAATGGCCATAAATTTCTCAAACAACATCCTCCGCCTTCAGCTCGCCAGTAGCAGACGAAGCCGGAGAGGCAAGAACAGAACCAGCTGCACTTCTAATGCGTCTCTATGTCAGAACATCTGTTTTGAAATCGTGATCGAAACAGCGTCTACGATAGAGAAGTTTATAGGTGTTCGGGTTGGTTTGCAGTTGATATTCTTTTCTCCAATCCTGAAGGACAGCATCGAGTCCCCAATGTTTCGGAAAAAACTGGCTATTTCCATCTTCACATAGCTATAAATCAGAACACGAATCGCGATGGTTCACTGACTTGGCCATCGGAGTCACCGAAATTCAGTGCGCTAGATTTACATGCACGGTGTTAGACGATAAACATGGTGTATGAATAGAAAGAATCAGAAGAGAAGAGAAGAGAACAGCAGAGAAGAGAAGAGAAGAGAACTGTGTATTCAGTCACATTTTTAGTGCTGCAGGACATATAATTTGGGGTCTATAATAACATAAGTTTTCAGGTTCCATGGCCGGACGTTCACAATGTGCAACCAAAAGTTGCACATTTACTATTCTGAACTGCACATCAGTTTCATAAACCTTAATTACGTCAGCTCAAATCATCTTGGATTTAAAATCTTTAAGAACCGGACCCACGTTTCTGTGACACTTGATAGTGGCAATGGCCTATAAGGATCAAAATCTTGAAGCAATGACACAAAGCCCCAAGCATCGTGCATAAATAAGAAACGGAATTTGTGTGTCTTTTACGTTACGTGACGGTTAAGTAGCCAGGACTGGAACAATTACAATATCTTGGGCGCATAATTTTGTCTTACTGGATACGGCGACACATACATTGGCTCTTATGGTTCAATAAACAACAATATTAAGAAACCCTAAAGTGAAGTGAAAGGCTAAGCGATTAAATTCATAGCAGGCTACGAGTCTCTCCCTGCACTATCATTGCCTTCAACTGTACCATGTAGCACTATTTAGCCTGCTATCTAGTGGCAAGCAGGAGTTTTAATGCCAACAAAAAAAGTCGTAATATGAAGCAATTCACTCGTCTCCCACCGAAACCGATGCTTTGAATGCGTCGATCTTGACCTCCATGCCAACCTCAATCTCAGAAGACACAGGGCTGTCCTTTATACGCCTGCCACGCATACGACATAGTTTTTAACATTTTCCTTTTCGCAAACCTTTCCTCTCTAGCCTTCAGATGAGATTTGGCGCCCACGCAGCTTCCCATTCAATGAATACCTGGGAAACTAAGGTAAAAACGACCGAGGCTGCAAGCTGAACACAACATCTGCACGCCACCCACACACTACCATGGCGTCCAAATGGAAAACTCTGCCTTTTACTTTACCTTAGTCTTCTAACAGGCCATTTTCAAAAACATTCCTCTACCAAAATTCTGTATATATTTCAATTTTCCTCAGTTTTAAGCACATAAATATGGCTGCCTTAAATTATTATGTGGGCAGAATACAATACCCCTAACGTCACATTGAACCATGTCAAATAAGGAAAGTATAAATATGCCGGACACACAACACGCACAACAGTTACAGTATTTACGAGACAGCGCTTGAAGCCATTATCATTTGGGATTCATACGATGGTCCAGGCTTCTATAAAAATTAGTAATTTGCCACTATGAACCGATGTGCCTCGGATCAGATTAAGATACTGCCTGTTTGGATATCGTGCCGTGATCCCTGGAAAAACCAACGTTCAGGCGTGACACACCCCCTCATCTCTAAGGTGACCTGAACAAAAACACCATACTGGGTCTAGTTTCAGAGTGTTACATGGAAATTTACCTCCAGTCCCTCTAAAAAGTTTGTTACGCGCCACCTAGACATGTACGAGGTCTGTTAGAAAAGTATCCGACCTTTGGCCGGGAAAAAGAAACTGGCTTACTTGGAGCGTTGGACACCTAATCACCCTCAAAGTAGTTCCCTTGGGACTCCACACACTTCT
>Ga0123354_10016472_pt1 | contig 11585 bp, 6 predicted proteins | sample TergutLab28metaG_2_FD_97872 | JGI IMG/M metagenome (GOLD analysis project Ga0123354, IMG submission 97872) | Labiotermes labralis P4 segment gut microbial communities from Petit-Saut dam, French Guiana - Lab288 P4 | ecosystem: Host-associated > Arthropoda: Insects > Digestive system > Gut ... | reverse complement strand
TCGCTGCCTTGATATTTCCGAAGTGATTCCCTGAATAACGCTTTCGCCACAAACGTAAATTACTCTGTTGGCCACCTGACATCCATTCTGTAATACGATACCCGCACACCTGCAGAAACCATTGCTAAGCGGAGAGCCCAAGGCTGGAATTAGCAGAGTGAGCAGAACAAATTTTGCCTTGCCGACGCAAACAGTAATAAAAATGTATATGAGCTTTAAATAAAATTGTTACATCTCGGGGAAGCCTGTTCCTGGGTTCGAACCTGGAACGGCCGTCTTCAGTATGCAGCCTACAGCATCAGACAGCCAGTTTAACTGGGGGATACGTCGAAGCGCTAATGGGGGAAATCTTACCAATAACATCAGATGAGAACCAAGAATTCAATGAACGGTAAACAAATACATTTGTTACAATGTGTCTCAAAATAACACCAATTCAGTACTCACAGTACTCTGTCGGACCACACACACACCAGCGCGCGCGTTTATATTTATATATATATATATATTTATTTATTTATTTCAGCCTTTTGTTGAGTGTGTGGCAGCAACACACTAGTATTTTGTTTTGTGTTTACAAGGGGTGGAGCCATCCTGTGTTCCTGTTTGTCTGTTACTTTGACAGTCAAGTGGGAAATCGCTATAACTATGTTTAAAGAAAGACGTCCATCCATGTAACACCAGCAAGGACCCGATACACCGATAACTAAAAGCTGAAAGGAATGTATAAATTTAGAATCCCCAGTCCGAGACTCAGATTTCTTGCCAAGACAAATGCCCTTACGTGGAGTAAATCGTGGGTAAGGCGAAGTCAAGTGACGAAACAAAATAGGGAACTTTTCAAGCAAGCTGGTCGCTCGGCGTCAGTGCCGTTCATACAGCACAGTTCACCTAACACTTCCTACATTTTTGACTATTTTTTATAGTTACAGCGCACTAGCCAACAGCCGATTGCAGCGGCTAAATTCGAAAGAAGGTTTAATCACGTACAGCCTGTCTAACGACATTTTTTTTTTATGTTTAATGTTTAATGCTTCCTCTGTCTGTGGGCGGCTGTCTTCCTCGGTAAAGTTCAAGCAAAGCACAGATCAAATTTTCACAGCGGACCTTGCCTGATCAACACGAAGGTCGCAAGAAAAGGGAAGAGTGAGAAGGAAACAAAAGAAAAATTACTCCAGTCTTACTGCGCGTGTCAAAACCAATTTTTTACGCAATGGTTGGGCCGGGCTGAACCGTGTTCTTATGAGACAGTTTGATTTGTGAAATGAAGTGCTGCATAAACACGACATATATCTCATGCTTGTCATCATGATTTACTTCGCTTTTCAGTGCAAGCTGTAGATACACCACGAATAAAAGATCCTACAAAAATTTTTTTTCGGAAAAAATAAATATATATATTGAAGGGCTTTTCTTATAGCGTTTAGAGCGACAGAAACAACGACATATCATTTCATATTGTGAAGGTTAGCAATCCCACATATTTTTACATTTCCGGGGAAACATTTTCAGAATCTTAGACAACTGTGTCCCAGTGTAATATTATACAGCGTGCACATTTAACCATTTATTAAAAAAAAAAATTGAACGAGGTGATTATCGCCAGGCTGGTAGCGTCAGTCTTCCTGACTGAGAGAAGAAAGTGCCAGCAAAACAATGAAGACCACTACACTTATTTCTGTTACAGATTTCATGGACTTATAATTTTTTTAACTTCAAGGAAAACTGGTAAGCAATTTTCGCTCTTCTGTCACCTTGACGACACACATTGCTGCACATAAACAAAATGAAAATTATTTCTCTTTTCTAGGTGACAATACATGTCATCCTGTTTAATACTCAGCATTCACGGATGCAAAAGCACCTTAGGTGTACCTGTGTACCTTAATAATATGGAATAGAAGATATTTATTCTTCAGCAATTTTTCGCATTGCAATTGCCTTATTTTTTGGACTCTCAGTGATAACTTTCGCGGTCCTAAACCTTAACGTACCTGGCGTTGTGTTGTCCATCTCTGTTTTCCTAACATGCTGTACTTTTTCTATTTTCACCTACGATATAAGGTAAGAAATCGTCGCTACATGTTACTTTTATAATTCAGAGTCATTTCTACTTTACTTTAAAATACTTTTTCTGAAGTCATTACACATAGCTACTTTTCTTAAAGAACTATAAATTGCTTTAAAACTAATTTCAGTGACTGTAAATGGAAAATAAATAAAATTTCTTACTCATCTCGGCTGCAGTTTAATTGCACACACTCCGCTTTGTGCCACTCATGTCCACTCGCATCTATACATTATGGATTATATCCCACACATACAAAATTTCCAGCACGTCAAAGAGGTCAACTTATAACGGAGATGTCGCATGTGTAATTACCACAGCGTACAGAACATATTCCTATGAGAAATAAATCACTAAATATAAACTAAAATTTACTTACACGTGCAAACAATATTTTCCTGCAAGGTGAAGGCTTAGTTTGATGGCATCACTAACGAATCACAATCACACATTCGGACAGACGGACGCACCATAATCGTAGGAAGTATGGAAATTAAAACGGCTGCTTTACTCTATATCCTACTTTAGGAAATATTTCTCCCCTTAATTTTGGAAGCTGAAGAGAAGGAAATCGATTCCCAATCGATATTAGTATTTTACATCAAACATTTGGCTGTTCTGCCTTGTTACGTGTTTAGCGACCTTGAATTTTTACTAGAATGAATAATAGTGGGTTAAATTGAAGCTCAATATAGAAAAAGTCCGGAATTTCTGAAGTTAATCCAAAAATTTTGTTTCTGTTTTATATTGCGGTAAAAGATTAAGTACATTTGCTAGTAAGAGAATATTCGTTTACAGTGCATGGTAGCTGGATGCATAAACAAGTATCAGACTAATTCTACAACACGTCTTCATGAAAATCTTTAGCCTTAAACACAACAATTGTAAAGTTGTACTTGACAGAAATTTCCAGGAGACAACAGAGGATCGGTCTGTCTGAGCATTGCAGAAAAAGCTTGAAGAATCGTCATAATGAAAGTGTGTGAGGATGATGCAAATGGCAAACAGAGGAACCCCAAAACCGATCAATATAATGCCAACTTAAAATGAAGTGATATTCTTTAAACATGTTTTTAGGTAGGTGACAAACACAAAATAATGTATTAAAAACGAAATGCAGTCCTTTCTCTTAGGTTATGGACCTTGCCGTCTTGTTGCAAGTAAATTTGCTGTGATACTGTCTTCACAATGAAGTATCTGCCATGATAATGCATCTGCTTTATTGGTAGTCATTGCGGAAGGCGAGATATGGCAGTTTGCTCTATGACACATAAAGTAGCTTGTTTCCTGTGTTCATAAATATCAATTGATGTAATTGTGACTAACAGAACTCGCGAATCGAAGAATTAGACGATAGACTTCAACCGTTAACACTTTCCATTACACAGCAGACCCGTCAGAATATAATAATTTCATTTACAATGTATGGTACAGCACACAAACATTTTCGAAAACAAGTCGATTTATTTCTGCTGTATTAGTCAATATCAGAGTAAATTCACTGCTCAGATGAAACCCACACTGACACTTCCCTGGAATATTGGGATAAATCGCTCTGTGAGGAATGTGCAACATTCAGGTACTGTTAGGTCACTGGAATACAGAGAAATACTAGTTTTTTTCGTTGCATATTTTTCTAAATTGATGTGTTAGTAGAAATACGAACCGAAAAGAAGGCAACTATACCTAGACAAGGAAACTTTGGAAAGAAGAATCCTCAACAATTTACGAGCCTCATCTTTCAAGGAAGAAGAATTTTTTTATTTAGGTAAACGTTTAAATGAACCGTGGAGAGAGACAGTTCAAACTTGAGAAGTGTACATACACTCAGGGAGCCAGGAATAACTCAAAGTATCATTGTCATGTTCACTAAATCTCGTCACTCGTAACTACAAGCCAGTGTAATAAAAGCTTCTCCATACCATCCTTAAGGTCTACCTTAACATTACAAATCTCCATCGCTTCCTCGTTCCCTTCAAGTTTATAACTTAAGCTTTTGAACACTTACGCATTTTTAATCTCTGTACATTTGCTGCATGTCCGAACAATTCTCTATTCTTCAGTTTTATGGCTGCGTTATTATTTCATAGTGAGTTCAAATTACGAAACTATTCCTTAGAGCATTATTTTCATCCGTCTGTTTCTCTCTTTCTCTGTTAGGTCGCCTTCCTCATGCATTTTTCTCTCTCGTCCTTAACCTACTTTTCCTTTCACTTATAAACTTCCTAATTATTTAATTTCTCTATTTTTAGGTACAGTTTTTACTAAACGCCATGCTCTTACGCGCCATAACGCTTCATTCTCACTGTTTCCCGCTGTGCTATCTGTAGCGTCCATTTTTGCGTGGTTAATAATCCCACACAAGGACCTCGGCCAATTTTCAAACATTCATTATTATTCAGCAGAATATTTACCTATGGACTGAATAATAATGTACATTCGGCATCAACAGACAGCAAGATGATGTAATCGAGATATTGGAGAGAATGTCAACGAAGACAATGCTTCTTTTCAACCGTATCGCACTATCCATATCAAACATGGTTTACTGATGTTTTACAATTCCCACCAATAAGGTACTCAAAGCGTGGAATCAGATTTCGGACTTCGAGAGAATTTCACATTTCTTCCTTAAGACGTGCGCTTGACTGTATTTGAAATGTGTCAACAAGCATTCGTTTTGTGTAGATTTGTCACAGTAAGAAGGATATAAGTTGACCATATTTGTGACCCATGTGCTGAGGTCAACATTTACACATGCATGAGACCCAGGAAAGAAGAGAAACACGAAAAATACATAACACGAATTCTCAAAATTTATAGACTACTCTCCACGAAACATTAATATGTTGCTCAAATCGTGGAGGGCGAAATAGGCACTGCATACGTTAAACCAATGCATGATGGAGGTACGTAAACCGTACGGAAGTTTGGTGTCAAAGTCGTGAAACGTATCTTATTGGGAAAGTAGGCGTGAATTCGAGAAAGTAGTAAAAGCGATTTACGCAGCGTTGCGGGGGTTTGAAATCGGGTACTTCACACTAACAGAATCTTCAAGAAATCTTGACAGACAGAAGTGGAAATCTGTGTAAAATGTCTGTACACACGTGGCATAATATGTGCTCGTTTCATTTTTTCAACTTTTATGTGGCATTTTCCACTGTGATAAACGGAATCCTAATCCGCGCAGTGTGATAACATCAGTGAGATTAGCTTGAAAACAATCTTTTTCCCAATAAATTAAATACAGACAAGCGACGTGATTAAATAATTAGTTCCTTGGAGCAGTGTCCCCTTTGAGAAGTTTAGACTTGCTGTGTTAGTCAAAAAATTCTCTTTATTTTATGAAACACTGAGATTTATGATCATAGTCCAAAGAAACCTCCAGTTTCACGAGTCCTGATATATGTAAATCCAGTCTACACTTTCGCATTCTATTTCAATATCATCTTCCCCTCTATGCCTAGACATTTCAAGATGTCTCTTTACTTAATGTTCTCGTATCAAAACCGTGTATACCTAAGCATTTACATTCTCTCCCTGCGTGTCACATTCCCTGACCATTTTAACTTCCCGGATTTGGTCATCCAAATATTTGAAGAATAGCAATCATTAAAACCTCACTGTGCAATTCTGTCCTTTCACCTACTCCTTCGCAAGTTCAATTTTTCCTACAGCACTGTTCCTGACCACTTTCTGTCCGAGTTCTTCCCTTAATGGGATATGAAAAATTTGTGTACGTTTAGAAAACAAATGGAAAATTGTAGCGTTGCCTATTTTAATCTTTAGTCTTTAGACAAAAATGAAAGCAAAATATATTCAGAACCAAACAGTAACAAGTTTTTCCAAGGTATTGGTAATAAATTGCCACTACTCGCCGCTTAATAACCTAGAAGACCGCAGTTCTCAGCTACTTCGAAGCGGAAACCTGAAATTACGCAAAGGTTTCCAACTTTTAGTCTATTTTAATTGCTCTTGGTTTAAATTTTTATATCGTAGTGTCGTCAAAACTTGTGTGAAATTTCCCACTTTTACCGCGGGTTTATACTCACGAGAATTTTCCTACTGTGACTTTTTTTCCGCATTCTGGCGATGATTCTTGAACACAAGCTCGCTGAATCTCATCTACATTTACGTTCAGGCCAACCATTTTATACCAACTAAAAGGGTTTCTCTTTTCTCCACAAAATTAACGCCATCTTCTTAGGCCTGAAACACGTTGCCCGTTCAATTTGCAGCCATTTTTTCTTTTTTTTAACTGAAAGAAAGCAATAAACTATCTGCCTTTCAACTCATTAGGAATAAAGTCATTTTAGAAAAAAGTTAGGCGTTCGAAACTTGGTACGGGTTATACTGTAAAACATTTCAATTAGGTTAATTATTTTCACGGGTGTATCTAAGACAATTAGAGAACTTTAGTCAACACTTCTGCTGGCACCACCGAATCTTCGGCTTCTTCACATCTACCAATAGCTGCTCTATATAACTGACCAATTGTGTTTCCATTCGTTCTGTAGTATCTGACAACAACAGAATATGTGAATAGTAGTTGATCTATTGTGTCGAAATTTACATTGACCCTTCCCAGTAATTGCTTCTACATATGGAATTAGCGTTAATTTTTTTTTTGGGGGGGGGGACCGTTAGTGTTGTCACCCTTACAATTCGTAGGCACAGTAATATGCAACCTCTCATTATTCCCAACAGAAAACATAACCAAAATTATATCACAGCTCTAATGAATGGGTTGTTACTAAACTGATGATCACTGTTACCCAACACATGGATCCTACCGTCCATTTTTACGACCTCGTGTCACGGTTGTTAGCACTGACATCGACCAGCTACGACCAGTGACCGCATAAGATTCTCTTCTGCCTTTCCTTACCATAGACTGGTCACCAAGAGAAACCATGTACATCTCATGACGGACCAGGTCACTACGACCTATCATAAGATACCTGATGATGTGTGGTCTGAAATAAAGTTACTCAGTGTCACACTATATTGAACTCTGTTTTTAATATAATTAGCTGCCACTGTCTGCTATGTCTCTGGTTCCTGAACACGAGCACTGAAAAATAAAGTAAGGAAAATATATATCAAGTGATTACAATAATTAGGATTGTGGAAAGAATAATTTGTTTCCTCTTTGCAGGGTCCTTTGACGGAATAAGCGTTCAACTTGTGGCCTATTTCATAGAGTCCCTGTACGATTACTTCTATTGACTATAGCTTTTGAAACGTGACTTTCCTCGCTCTACGTACTGTACAACGGTCTAATAGGATTTCGGGAATCTATCGTACATTGCTTTCCCTGAACACGTAGATACGCATCGCTGCAGTTCTGTAGCCATTTTACTCCAATCGCCTGCGATTTTTTGTATATATAATTCAGTTTTTTGTGGTAACATTGTTATGGATTACGACTGGGATTATGAAGAAGAATGGTAGATTTCGAGAAGAAAACTTGCTGGTTGCATGGCACAGGTAATGCCTAATAGAAACCGTCAGATACTATACCTATAAATTGGTTTCTAATCCTGCCTTTTTTGGAAAAACATTGACCTACTTTAGTAAAACAAAATGAAATCCTTTTATTTTTTCTCGTGGCTCAAAAACCCTAGGGGGTCGAGGCCTCCCCTCTAAGATTTCTCGATAACACTCAGACACACCACACTCGGTAGGACTCCTCTGGACGAGTGTCCGACCCGTCGCAGAGACCCGTACTTGACAGCAAATAACACGCGCGAGAGACAGACACCCCGGCGGGATTCGTAACTGCAGTTCCAACAAGCAAGCAGCCAGACCCACGCTTTAGAGTGCGTTCCACTAGGAGTGGCAGTAGAAGTGCACACCGAGATTAATATGTGTGTGTGTGTGTGTGTGTGTGTGTGTGCGTGTGCGTGCGTGTGCGTGCGTGTTAGGAAAAAATCAAATTGTGCGCGTTAATTTTTCTCACTTTTCCTCTCCTTTGCTGACAGATACTTGCCACTGTAAGTACCTGCAATAACTGATGGTATGAAGTCACCACACGACAGCTTCTTCATCCATTGAATATGTTTGGAATTGCTTCTCAGACATTGATGATTTTATAACGTTTGAATCCAACTTCCCATCTGTCGTAAGGATATGACATAAAGGAGTCGATAATAGATCCAGTACTAGTACTTCGTAATTCATATTTAAACACGTGAATTACTGTCAACGAAGCTGCTATAATTGTGAAGCGGAAATTTTGAAATACTAGCACATTATTAGGGCACAACATACATGTTCTTTATGGAAGGATCGTATAATTTTTTCTTAAGTTAATGTATAAACAATATTTATATTTATACGCTGTGGTGCTTCAACTTGTTCTTTTGTAGTAAACTTGATAAGGACACAAATGGACCGCAAGAAATTATAGATGAAATAAAGTTGTTTGGGCATACGAATCTCAGAGTGCATAGTTGGTTTATTTTAACGACAAACCAGGCACAAGCGGTAGGAACACAGCATTGCAGGGTGTATGAAAACTTGGCGCGATGCTGCCAGTGATAGCATAAAAGATGGAAGAATGACAGGTCAGGTTTTTTTTTTTCTTCTGACATAAACACCAAAGAGTGAGAAGAAAGACCGGTTTAAAAGGATTATGTCTAGTTCCTGCCTTGGACAAGTTTAGATAATTCTGGGCTCCAGTTCATGTTGCACGAGTTGACACTTGTGTCTTCGCCCATAAGAAGGAGCCGTAAACTACATATCATTGCATCGAAATTAAAGTAAACAGACTCTGACGTTTCTTACCCAGTTTCTCTTATAACGTGACAAATTTCGATCTTTCATGATAATAATATTTTGAAAATTAGTGGGTTATGTTGGTAAAATTAAAGGGGTATGTACATGTGTCGTCTCTGTGTGTGTGAAGATCCCGTTTAACTTAGCAGTTACATCCTTGTGACATCATCGCTCCGGGACGTGCCTTATATGATCATTTGTTGTGTTTCAGAAGTGGGACGCTGGAGTAATAAAAGAGACAAGACTTACTGTCTTCGTCACGATTCCTTCGGGCAAACATTGGAAGTTACAATATGAGAAAAAAATGTGTTCCAGTTGAAGGTCAATCACAATTAAACAAATCCAACCATACCGACCGTAACCTCAAACAAGAATTTGACACAAAGTAGAGAAATTACTTTCAAAAACGAAATAAGCAGACAGTTATACAGGAGGGGGGATCTCCCTTAATTCCTTTATGTCGTGAATGTTTCTCAAATAAAGTAATCGTGTAGCACATTCTAAATTTGGAGGTGAGATGTTTCACACACATCCAGACCGGCCCTGGGGTCCATCCAGCCGCCTATACAATGGGTACCGGGTCTTTTCCGTGGGTACAGCGGACGGGGCGTGACGATGACCACCAATCCCCATCTATCGCCGAAGTCAAAGAAAGAGCATAGCTATACCTCTACGCCCCCTCTGGACTTCCGTGGTCTGTTTTAGGTTGAATTTTACTTTTACACTCGTAAATTTCATAGCTCTCTTTAAATTTCATTGGCCATAATAAAGATTACATATAAACATTTTGCCGAAATAACCTGTCTGAGTTATTAGAAATATGTCACACCCTTCGTAACTAATTTGATGGTATGTAAATTGCAGTGATTTTCACCACAGATGTCAGAAATATATTGTCGTTTTTACAATAGAGGTTGATGGTGGCCCTTCTTTGTGAGGTGCAGGTTTTGGCTAAAGAAAAATCTTTTATATCTATGGTTATGTTTTCTCTGTGACGTACGAGGTGAAACTGAAAAGAGATCTGAGCATCCAGCAAGCCATACAACAGAATACACATACAACCACATGACAGGATTACGATACGTGAAATTAAGGCTTCGTTTGCTCGACGATAAAACACAATAGGCAATCTTCGTGTTGCATAATACTGAGGTGCTTTCGCGTAATCAATGTTGGCGTAAGTATGTGAATTCTTGCCTTAGTTATCCGGCACGCAAATCGCATCTTCTGTGAGCCGCATTATATTGCTATGTGTGGCTTGTCTGGTTCTACCATGTTATTCCACGGTACCTCATAAGCGGTATGCTTTTCGGGGAAAAAAATATTGAATATAAAAAGTGCGTTTTGATTTTCTCTACAAATTTTGTCCGAACCATTTCTCATTCTGAGAAGAACTGAGTGAGATATTATAACCTTATATAGCTCTTCATGTGAAGTTTCCGTCATTCTTGTCATGTTTTCAAGGAACTTAAATTTTCTCGAGAGATTTTCGAAAAACACTCAAATACAAAATTTCATAAAAATTCGTCCAGTGGGTGTCGAGTTGTTTTCTGCTGACGGACGGACAAATAGTTGCTTTTGGCAATTTTGAGAGCACACCTAAAAGTGACCAGTGGAAAAGCCTATGGAATAGCTGAGAATGTTAAGGCAGCCATTTTGTAACAAGCACTTGGCTAGTTTTACAAATGTCGTCAAAGAAAACCTCCATTCGGAAGTCAATTTAGGTGCCAGCACCAACTATTAATTCTATGTTGCTTCGGCTGTCTCATTCTAGGCAACTGCGAACTGTATTCCATAAATCGCACCCAATGCTAAAGAAAATGAAAGTCGCATGCGAGTTGCTGATACACCTCTTTCGTATACGGGCGATACTGTTTTCCAGTCGTAAAAAAATTATGGCTGGCGGAGGTTTTTCGCGATTTTTCTCATCCCTCTAGGCAAATTCCAGAATAACGCCTGATATTACGCCATTACATAATCGCTTAATACCTGACAAAATTCGTTATTTGCTAGCCACTTTATCATTCGGTGCTAAGCAATGTTTGTTCATGACGGCGCCGTTAAATTAAAAATCGAACTTGAAGCATCAGATAACGCTGGATTTACTTCTTAGAATACTTATGTATGGTTGTTGAATTTGGTTAGGTTCGTTTCCTGTAGTTTTAACAACTTACCGCAAAATTGCGAAAAACAACTATTAGCTTCAACATGTCTGTCCGTCTGTCTGTCTGTCTGTCTGTCTTTATGTTTATTCGTCCGTTCACATGGAACAACTCGGCTCTCACTGGACGGATTTTAATGAAATTTGGTATTTGAGGATTTTTCTAAAATCTGTCGAGAAAATTGAAGATACATTATAATCTGACAAAAATAACAGGTACTTTACATGAAGACCGATATGCGTTTTTGATCATATCTTGCTCAATTCTTCTTAAAATGAGAAAGACTTCAGACAAAGTGTCGAGAAAATCAGAACAAACATTTTATGCTCAAAAACTTTCTTTTTCGAAAATCGTGCCATTATGACATAACGTGGGAAAATGTTTTAGACTCAGATGACAATATTGCGCATGGTGTTGCATGGTGTTGCATGGTGTTGCATGATGTTGCATGGTGTTGCATGATGTTGCATGGTGTTGCATGGTGTTGCATGGTGTTGCATGGTGTTGCATGGTGTTGCATGGTGTTGCATGATGTTGCATGGTGTTGCATGATGTTGCATGGTGTTGCATGATGT
>Ga0123354_10016469_pt1 | contig 11587 bp, 3 predicted proteins | sample TergutLab28metaG_2_FD_97872 | JGI IMG/M metagenome (GOLD analysis project Ga0123354, IMG submission 97872) | Labiotermes labralis P4 segment gut microbial communities from Petit-Saut dam, French Guiana - Lab288 P4 | ecosystem: Host-associated > Arthropoda: Insects > Digestive system > Gut ... | reverse complement strand
TTTTCGACACATTCACGAATATTTTTCTCCTCAGAATATTTCCACTATAAAACATTTATTCATGAAAACTGCTTAGAAAACTAAAATGACAAATTCCAGGAGAACCTCTCGCGGCCCGGTATATTTGTTGCCAGGGCCCGGTACCCGGCCGCGGCCCGGCGGTTGAGAAACACTGTGCTAGAGATCGTGCCGATAAACACAACTGCAACTCTCTTAAAACGAATCACTCTTTGGACTTTGCTAATCGTCTCTCAGAGCCCGAAGTACAGAACGGCTTGTCCTGTCCCGTTTCTCTGACTGCCGCACGACGGAAACCGAACCCTTCTCCGAAACTTCGTGATTGAATTCTTATTCAACACGTGACGATGGACATGTCCAAACATTCAGTGCCTTTAAATGTGTTACAGCAGTGTTTCTCAACCGCCGGGCCGCGGCCCGATACCAGGCCCTGGCATCAGTTATACCGAGCCGCGAGAGGTTCTCCTGGAATTTGTCATTTTAGTTTTCTAAGCAATTTTCATGAAAAATTGTTTTATAGTGGGAATATTCTGGGGAGAAAAATATTCGTGAATGTGTCGAAAAACTCAGACCCAGATATTTTCCTGAGGAAACTACAATATGTTACAAGATTTCATTAGTCCAGTGATTGATAACTAATTTAAATGTAATTTTATATTTGTCACCATGCCACACCGTATACATAAGTGTACTAATACTCTTTAAGATTATGCCATAATTAATTATTAATACTTATGCTAGTTTAATGTATGAACTTAAAAGAATGGAAAGGTATTTACGAGTAAAACTGTTGGGACCGGGCCCTCGTCTTACGAAAAATGAATTTACCGGGCCGCGGTCTCACAAAGGTTCAGAAACGCTCTGTTATAGCATCATCGGAAGCCTCAAGAACTTACCGCCTTTACTGTTACCACGACATGACACATTTTCAGGACACGACCTCCGAATAAGCAAGGTAGTTGAGCATGGAGTGTGAGAGAACAAAGATATGCTCACTGCAGACAAGCTGTATGCTACGAATTGTTACGCAGTTCCTGAGAACGGAGGAAATCTTCTGAATAAGGTAACGGACATGCTACAACAAATGATGGCTGACTTCACCAGACAGTCATGACTCCTCGCCAGACGTTTATCCGTAAGGTAAACTATGCCTGCACACACCACTATGACTGTTCCGCCCCAGTCTGCTCAGTAACATACATGCATGGCATAAAAAATCCATCCCGAAGTTCCTATGAAAGTCCGAGGAAGTGTAAAGGATTTTGCAACATGTTAATTTTTACGGTGCGGAGTTGTTAGCTCCTGTCACAACTACCAAACCGCCTCTCGTCCGCTGTCCGAGACAGCCGAAAACGTATGTACACTACAGCTACAGCCATTCGATCCATAACCTTCTGTCTTATCCTTTGCTGTATGAAAATGCAACGCCTACAACACACAGAACTGGAATCTTTCCTTTTGCGTGTGGGATTTCTTGACTAACTGAGGGACTATGATCTTATGAAGAAGGATCCTACACCATGGAGTAAGTGAGTGGGTGAGTGAGTGAGTGGGTGGGTGGTGGGTGAGTGAGTGAGTGAGTGAGTGAATGAATGAATGAATGAGTGCATGAATGACTTAGTTGGTGACTAAGTGGTGAGTGAGTGAATGAATGAATGAATGAATGCATGAATGAGTGACTGAGTGGATGACTGTGTGGTGAGTGAGTGAGTGGGGTAAGACAGTTACTTGGTTGGCTAATTAGTGAGGTGGTTGTTTAGTTTTTTGGTCTGTCAGTCAACATAATAAGTAGGCCTGCATTATATATAGTCCCTTGCATCATATCATGCGTTTAGAAATACAAACACATTTTCAGGGAACTATACGGGTTAAGAACTGCAGCTCCTCGTTAACTCGATTTTTCTGTCGTCACGGGCATGCAGAGCAGTGAGTCTGTTGAGACCCGGAAATGAATTTTAGTACTGCACAAAACAAGGGAACTACCGCATTATCGCCTGAACAATAATTTCCACCCACTGAGTTACTGTTAATTATTATAACAACAGACATTACAGTTGTAGCACGTCATGATGGGAAGAGGAAGCACGAATAAAAGACACCAACCTACGTCAGAGGAGAAGCTTAGCCAGAATTGCGCTAAGCCTGCATCTGCTTCAGAGGAAGCAGGTCTCGGTATCCACAGCGTAAAAGATGCCACGGATTTTCCGGGTATAATGACGAAGAGAAAACCTAAACATTCACTTTTTGTTCCAGGCTTCCGCCTCGTTGCACAGGGTTATTCGAAATGATTGTCAGGATCTTAACAACTTGTCTTACACAATATAGGAGTGTATGTGTTTTTTTTATTTACTAGAACAACACTCCAAGTTTTTGTTACATACCTTACAGATACTCCATATGTGCACCCTTTGTGATTATACAAACATCAACACGATAATCGAGTTCGTTCCAAACTGTTTGTAGCTTGTCAGCGGTGATGGTTTCAATGGCTGTTCTGATTCGTACCTTCAGTTCCGGGACTTGCGGGAACAGGAGGAACATAAACCTGATCCTTGACGTAACCCCATAGAAAGAAATAACATGGGGTTGCATCTGGAGAACGATGTGGCAAGTTGTTAAAACCCCGACAATCATTTTGAATAACCCTGTATGAGGCCTTTGCCCTTCAGGGATATTAAGCGACGTAGGTTGGCAGCTGAACGTACGAACCTACGGCGCGTGACATCCCATAATCTTGAAGGCCTCTATCATCTCACTGCTTACATAATTCGGTTGGGCAATTTAGTTTATTTGGTGTAACGTATTAAGTAGTTTTGTTGTGCCACTAGCTATAATGGAACACTCGTTTGTTGGAACAAGTCACTTGGAAGGATTGTAACACTTCATTTTAGAGGAATTTCAATTATATGTTACGGCCATTTCAGAACAAAGCTGCTGTTAAAACAGACGCCCCTAATGTGTAATGTGTAATGTCTGCTGTTCCAGCTACGTCATCCGCATCTACGTGTTCGTATCCTTCTCGCTGTGGCACCAGAACATCCCCACTTCACTGTGGTGTCTACAACAGTACTTCATGTTTCTGTACTACACCAACTTCAGCATAAACTTCCTCCTGTACTCAGTATGGGGCGTCACTTTCAGACGGTGTATGTTCCAACTGATACGCAAGAATCTGAAGAGTCTCTCCCGATACGACTGCAATCCCCAGCGATATATCTAAATGACCTGAGACGTGGTAACGGCAGAAATGTTCTCGTCGTATCCTAATTCAAGGTAAGCTATTGTACGCAGTGGCATACCAAGGAATTTTGTTCGGGGGGGGTTCAACAAATTCAGTTGAGGACAGAGGACAGAGAGAATGGGGATCTGGGAGCGGTAGCCCTCTAGTCAGGGGTTCTGGAGGCAGCTATAATTTGGTACAAGAAATTTCATTTCATACAGTAAAATTTTCTTATTTTTTGGCATGTAAGACCATTTACGATGACAACCAATTTATTTATCATTGGTAATGTAAAACAATTGCGAACCAGCGGTAGTTTTAGAATTTTACTGCCTTTTTTCCGAACATTTTGGGGTGTTGGCGTCCTAAATTCAGCAATTTTTAACAGTTTTCACAATCGGGTTGAGTTTGGCATGATTTTGGAGGGCCTTCGGAATTTCAGGGAGGGTTTGAAGCCCCCAATCCCCCCCCCCCTCCGCCCTCGGTACGCCACTGATTGTACGGAACAGATTACATACTTGTTGTTTGTGCGGGAAAGAATAGGAAAGCAGGTAAGAGGGGAAGCAAGGCGCACACATCACCAAGCGATTTCTACCCGCGTCAAAAACGTCCACAGCCACTGAATCTGTGAATGTAAACGTCTCTGATACAGGCAAACCGCTGACTGGCCTGTCTGAGCTCAACCTAGTAGCAGTCGGTTTGTGCCAGCTACAGCTATGTGCAGTTTTAAAGAATGAAGCTGGTTCAAAAACAAATCGCCATTGTAGCAAGGAAAATGCAGACAATCAAGGTAAACAAACAATTTAGCGTGTACCTTGCCGGTTTGTTATGTTCCCAGTCAATACTGCGCGGGTAGGTTTCGTGAAGAATATGCGCAACATCTCCAAATACTTGCTTAAAAGCTTCCCCTATTCTTCCCACATTCGCTCTACCGCCTCTTGGCCACTCCGATCTACTTTCCTTGCACCGGAAATTTTCTCCTTTTAACTTACAGCGCCAAACCTGAAAGGCGATCTCAGATGGTCGACGCTTTCAGAATTTCGTTTGACTTTTTTTTTTTTTGCACGATTCTCACAGATTATGTAGTGTAGAATCAAAAGCAACTCTGAAATTCTGCTTTGGGATTAGGCAGTTTGTTTATACTAATATTATTACGAATACTCTTATTATTATTATTATTATTATTATTATTATTACTGTTGTTTTTATAAGTTGGATGTGACTGAATTCCTGGGCACTGCGACCTTAAATTCGCCCTTTGTTCTCACCGTCTAAGGACAGTTTGGAACACTAGAATAATTACGATTGGCAGGGGATAACTGCAGTCCTCGCCCCACCCTTTCACTACACAATCCACAGGACTGCTCTGTGGATGAGGAGGGTGCAGGGGGAAGAAGCATTTTGAAATAACTTGAAATGCCAACTTGATGCAACAAGGTAATTTTATTAATGTATTTTTAGCTCGACATGTTTCGGGTACATAGGGCCACCATCAGGAGCATTGGATGTTGAGTTGCAGCATACGGTTTTCTGTACCGAGTTTTTGGATGGGTGGTGGTCTTGACAGACGCTGCGTAGGTCGTGTGTACGGTGCGGATGGTGCCGTGCACCATCCGCTAAAAATACATCAATAAAATTACCTAGTTGCATCAAGCTGGCATTTAACTTTATTTCATGAGGAAGATGCACGGTCAAACAACCCTGCAGGAGTATTTTGTTTAACTCGCGGGTCCTAGGCCTGTCTTGGTGCTTGTCCTTGTCCCCATAACATCTGTCCGCCAAATCGGTCAAAGCTCTTTCAATCCACTTTACGTTTGGAACGGCACGGAAAAGAAACCATCGCAAACAAGTCTTTATAAAATACCCCGGGCAGACTGCACTGTCTCATACAGAGGGTAAAAAAGAACTTGCGACATTTAAGGTTTTCATGTCCGTGTAGATGAAGATTCCAGTCGTCTGAGGTTTGACGCTGCATCGTTCGGCCACTAACTTCCCATTCTTAAAAAAAAAAAACATGTGCCTTCATCTTCAATATCTACTCGCCCAACAACTCGGCGTTACATGCAAGAAGACTGCAAACTTCAGGCGCGACGATCTTAAAACATTATTGAATTTTAAACCGTATTTTAAAAATTTAACCTGTAAGGTGAAAGCAGAGTTGTAGAGTTTAATTAAACATTGTTTCATGAAGACGAGTGGGAGACTGCAGATATATTTCCACGTATTCTCAAACTCAGCCTTAGATAGAGGAGAGAAACAAGTTTCCGTCCCGACTGCTTTACCCCGCGGAGAAATATCTCCAGATGCTCCTGAATACGAGGCTTTGTAAGACCCACAAACATCGTGGAAGCAGAATCAATACGCAAAATATCGGTACGTACCGGGAATATAAATAGGGGTTCTGCAGCCAGAAGCGTAGTTACTGCTGACACAGCCACAGTGGCACATGTCGTACGAACTACGCTATATCAAAGGTTCGACTCGCCCGAAATGCATCAAATGCTGATCAGCTCCCGTAATGGGTCTTTGAGGCGCAAGGGCACGTCCCACATATTACACCAAGATTTCTGAGAAATTTTAATCGTATCTTTTTCTTCACCTGGTAAACTAATTGGAACAATTTGGAATGGATCAGTGAGCAAAGGATATATTAATTAGTTACTGGAATTGTTTTCCTTCTACGAACTACAGAGTAATTATCCACACAATTGGCTCGAGAATCTGGTCATTATAACTAATAAAGTGTTTAAAGAGAGATATATAGGTGGGTCGTGTTTGAATTCTTAGCGGCCATTCGCACGGAATAATCACGACCTGCACATTACGGCCGTCTGTGAAATACTGAGACACGGCGGATCGCAGCATGCAACGAGGGCAACCGTGGACGGAGGATCGAAATTCAGAATTGACACCAACTGTTACATTTGTTATCAATTCTGCCAGTAACAAAGAATAACGCTTGCTTTTCTATCGTCATACATTTGCCATAAAAATCCGAGTTGTATAGATCAGCAGATGACAATGTATGGCAGTGGAGTGTGTGTGTCGGCATTTCAGTGTCTACATGTGCAACAAAATTTCCTACCGCACGTGTGGGGACTTTCAAATGCTTGTCAAACAAGTGCCTGCTTTAAGCTGTACGGTATCCATTTCGGGGGGGGGAGGGGAGGAGGGGGGAATGTTTTAACGTTTCTGTAATTTTGTAACTGTCTTCAGACTTTTCAGAAATATCATTTTATTACAAAAGATCAACTTCCATCGAATTGAAAAAAGAGAGACCAACTTGATGTCACTGCTTTAATTATTTCATTATTTAATGCTCAACATGTTTCGGATGTTAAAGCATCTATCCTCAGGAGCTTGCGACTTATTTGTTGAGTTATTTCATGGGTTGTATTGCTCTGGTACGAGTTACGTTGTTTTGGCTGGGGTAGTGTGGTATCAGGATTCAAGCTGAAGCACTAGTGCTGTATTGATCATTACAACCTACACAACGCAACAAATAGTCACAAGCTCCTGAAGATGGACGTATTAACGTCTTAAACATATTGAGTAGTAGATAATAAAGCAAGTGTCACCTAGTTGGTCAACCTTTATTCAAATATCAAGATGATGCACGGTCCAATACGCATAAGATAATCTTAGTAATTAACCAACTTAATGCATAAAATCTTGATTTATAATAAGTTTATTACATGCTTCTACATGTTTTGAGCATTATGTGCTCATCATCAGGAGGTCAAAATTGTATTATACAGCATCTGATATCATCACACCTGTAGGTGGCCGTCCGGTGTACAGGCTGAGAGAGTCCTCTCTCTCAACCCGTGCACCGGACGGCCACCTACAGGTGTGACGACACCAGATGCTGCATAATACAATTTTGACCTCTTGATGATGAGAACATGGTGCTCGAAACATGAAGAGACATGTAATAAACTTATTATAAAACAAGATTTTGTGCATTAAGTTGGTTAATTACTAAGATTAAAGGTTGTGTCTGACTACATTTTACTGATACTTGTGTCCCATCGAATAACCAGTCGCGCCCATTATTTAATGTTAAATGAATTATTTTCTATTGCAAACGATCAAATAATTCAAATAACAAAATATATATATTAAGAGATGCAATTAATTAAACAATGTGTAACCTGATGTTCGCTGCCCTATTCTAAATTAAACTGCTGTTTCCTTTTCCTTCCGCCGATAAAGAGGGCCGGTATCTATTTACACCCATATATATATATATATCGACAAATTTTAAGCTCATGGTTCCGCGCATCGTCATTCATTGTTAATAAAAAACCAACCAGATGGAACATTATGCAGATATTTATTTCCTCCAGGCCACGTTGGAGGGAAGTAGCTGTACCAGTATTATGACCTGTACCGGAGGCTGCGGTTACAGTTTTTAGTACTCCTGATGGGTGCTGTGACACCCGAAACATGTAGAGTGAATTTGCAGTAAATAAATATCTGCATACTGTTGCATCTTGTTGGATTTTTATTTACATATCGACAAAGTTCTGAAGCCTTCAGTGACGCTGCGAATCGCTGTTTTTCTTCTCTGTGACGCATCAGACAGGGAATGACTACCATCAATTTGGACATTTTTCAGTAGACTACATCTCGATCACAGCACACACACACACACACACACACACACACACACACACATACATACATCTAACCTACCACTATCTTTATCGTTGCACCGTTCATTTTGTAGTTTAAGTAACACACCAACAAATACACATATATAGTCTTTAATAATCTAAAACTTACATTAAAACACTTAAAACGCTCCTACATGTTTCGATCATACGATCATCCTTAGGGAACATACTTTGTGCCTTGCTAAAGTCACAGTTTAAAACACTCAGTGATGTACTTCGTTATATTAACTTGGTGCTGTGGCAGCGTGTCGTGTGTTATGTGTGAGTCGTGCGGTGTTCAGTTGAGACCGGCTGTCGATGTGCTTGTTGCGCCGTATAGCGTGAGACTGGCACGACTCACACACAACACACGACACGCTGCCACAGCACCAAGTTAATATAACGAAGTACATCACTAGTGTTTTAAACTGTAACTTTAGCACGGAACAATGTATGCACCCTGAGGATGATCGTATGATCGAAACATGTAGGAGCGTTTTAAGTGTTTTAATGTAAATTTTAGATTATTAAAGACTATATATGTGCATTTGTTGGTGCGTTACTTAAACTAACCTACCACTCTTTTCTTGATGTTTTGCTGACCGTGCATCTCAGTACAATCTTAGCAATTAACCAACTTAATGCACAAGATCTTGTTCCATAAAAGTTTATTATATGCCTCTACATGTTTCGAGCACTATGTGCTCATCATCAGGAGGTCAAAATTGTATTATACTGTATCTGGTATTATGACACCTGTAGGTGGCCGTCCGGTGCACAGGTTGAGAGAGGACCTCAACCTGTACACCGGACGGCCACCTACAGGTGTGATGATACCAGATGCTGAATAATACAATTTTGACCTCCTGATGATGAGCACATAGTGCTCGAAACATGTAGAGGCATATAATAAACTTATTATAAAACAAGAATTTGTGCATTAAGTTGTTTAATTACTAAGACAACCTACCACTGTTTCTCTTTCCGGTTTATGGTTGACGTAACGACACTATAGGAACTCACCTTATATCGAGCAGAATGCTAGGCTGTTCAGTACATAATTAACCGGAAAGGACGTAAAAGGATGCGGTGGTGTTGCAATTTAAGGTACTGTCGTGGGGAGAGATTGAGGATAACTATGAGACATCTCATTACTATGCGTGATGGAAGCGAAATCCTCATAATTACCAAGAGTAGTTAAAAGTCTGTAACACCACGTAGTGTGATATGGATGGCAGCACTGTTCTCCGAAACGTTGGTACATTTATAGCATACTACACATCTTTTATTATGTTTTGCTGACCGTGCATCTCAGTATAATCTTAGTAATTAACCAAGATAATGCACAAATTCTTGTTTTATAATAAGTTTATTAAATGCCTCAATACTTATTATAAAACAAGAATCTGTGCATTAAGTTGGTTAATTACTAAGAACATAAGACTATGCGTCTTTACATCCTACAAGACGCTTATCTGTACAGACACACTACTAGTCACGTCAAATCAATAGTGGTTTTTCGAACACGCCCATTCTACCATTAGTAGACTCCAGTTGAAGTGTGATGGCACACAGTGACGCACGGGAGTGGAAGTGAAGGGGAAACTGACTAATGGAGTGGGTAGCCAGTACTCTTCACACTACCTCGGAACATGGTGTATCCAGCATTACTACCGCTGATGCGCACACACTTCGGCTGCCAGTAATCGACTGAACTGACGCCCCTACCGATTTAAATGGACTAGTCCGTTTCGCCGAAAGACGAAATCTGGTTTCTGCGCGCGTGCCATCACATTTCAACTGGCCTCTAACACGTACCCCTTTGACTTTACGCCGAATTCAGTTCAGTATAAAGATGCAGTAAGCAGTTGCGCGTGGACTTGATATTTTTATTCTGTTTGGCAAAGAGCTCTGTGGCAAACCCCCTTAACTTCAGACAGTGCGCAGTTACAACTGTATCTAACAATTACGTGACAGTCGGGACAACTCAGTCAGTACAGTGACTAGACTATGGGCTGGAAAATGCGGAGGTCTTATCCCGGCAGCGACAAGGTATGTTGCCTCTGCCGCCTTCTCCAAAACGTTCAGACCGGCTCTGGGGTTTATCCAGTACCCTATTCAATGGATGCCGTGGAGCTCTTTCCGCCGGAGTAAAACGGACAGGAAGTGAAGTTAACCACTAACCTTCATATAGCGCCAGGGTTAAGAATTAGTGGATCTGTATCTGTCACAACATGCCTTAATGGATTGAATAGCGACGTATTTACTTTTTAATTGCTTTAGATGACAAAGACAGCTTACTATTAGTAGGAAGTACTTACATGAAAAAAATTAATACTTTTTTACCATGGCGCAAGAGCCTCTAGTGGGCCAAGGCCTCCTCATTATCGAGAGCTCATGGTCACACCCTGTTAGACGCACCACACTCAGTAGGACTCCTCTGGCCGGGTGATCAGCCCGATGCGGAGAACTCTACCTGACAATACTCACAACTGACAGACATCCATGTCCCCGGAGGGATTCGAACCCATAATCCCAGCAAGCGAGCGGCCGCAGACCCACCTCTTAGACCGCGCGACCACTGGGATAGGCATTCTAATACATTTTTTTTCTGTGTCACTGCGGCCCAACGCGGGCCATGGCCTCCTCATTCTTGAGGTTTCTAGATCACACACAGCGACCCATCACAGTCGGTAGGACTTCTCTGGACGAGTGATCAGCTCGTCGCAGAGACCTCTACCTGACAACACACAACACTCACAACAGACAAACATTCATGCCCCCGGTGGGATTCGAACCCACGATCTCAGCAGTCGAGCGGCCGCAGACCTACGCCTTAGACAGCGCGGCTACTGGGACCGGATATTCTAATACATACACTTATGTATTTATATATAATCGCACGGGGCTGAAAACCCGTTCATTTGTTCTTCCACAGCGAGTGAAAAAATTACGGTCCACGTACCGAAGTCTTTGAAACAGTTCATTAATATTTTCTCTAATTGTCTCCTTTTGATTGCCACACAGCAGTCGAAGGTAACTTCACAGAAACATGTCACCACACATTACATAATACAGGATGTTCAAAAATCCACCCTGCACTTGAACACACACCATACATTACAGTGCTCTACACACCAATAACAACTGCATGCAATACATGGGTGGAGTTCTGCTCGCGACCTGCGTGCCATCTGTAGCGCTGCAGCAACACAGTCTGCCAGTTTTGTTAGGTATCACATTGCTACATAACCACCGAAGCAGCAGCAACTGCACGGTGACTTTTCGAACGCCCTATATACAAACGGCAGCATTTTATGTGGCAGGGGCAAAAAATGGCTGGAGCGATTCAATTTCAAATGTGCGCGTAGCAGCAGGTTCTGTTGTGGAAACGGGCAGTGCTTGTTGGTGGAATTTTCATGACCACTGAACCGATCAAAAACTGATTTACCATGTGTATAATGATGATTATAATAATAATAATAATAATAAAGCGGGAAAGAAGTTAAAATACAAGAGTTTATGTATAGATATACAGCGAATGTGGAACCTGAAATGTACGATTGTATCAGTAATAATTGGAGCCACTGGAATAGTAACGAGAAGCTTAAGGAAAAATTTGGAAGCTGTACCAGGAAGACATTCGATAGATTCACTACAAAAGACAGCTATACTTGGAACATCACACATA
>Ga0123354_10016468_pt1 | contig 11587 bp, 7 predicted proteins | sample TergutLab28metaG_2_FD_97872 | JGI IMG/M metagenome (GOLD analysis project Ga0123354, IMG submission 97872) | Labiotermes labralis P4 segment gut microbial communities from Petit-Saut dam, French Guiana - Lab288 P4 | ecosystem: Host-associated > Arthropoda: Insects > Digestive system > Gut ... | reverse complement strand
CTCAAATCTCGCAAGTTTCAGACACGTGTACAGGTTATAAACAAATGGGTCTGTTGGGTCCGGGTATAGTTTAGTGACGAAAACTTTCGTGTACTCACGTTAACAACAGAAATAAGCGTTATCCTTTTCTGGATGATATCACCGTGTATTCCTCCACGTGTTGGAGATCATGCTGTATCCATAAGGGCGAAGTTGGATGCAACAAAATCAAACAGCACTTCACTACACTTGAAAATTCTTCCGAATAAACTGTTACAGTAGACTAGCAGTGTACGCATACCCACATGATGTACGTACACATCAAATTAAATATCTTTGAGTGTGCATGTTACAGAGTACAAACCGCTTGGTGGCTCTGCCGCCGTATTTACGTTCGCCGCGAGTTAGTCTAGCACTATACTAGATGGTCTGTGGAAAAGCACAACTCGTCTTGCTGCGTGTTGAACGTATTTCTTTGCAATGTGTCTAAATATCATGTAGATATCAATAACTTATTGCATTTGAAAGCGATAAATATCATAAGCAGTTTCGATAAAGATTCTTCAAAGAGCTGTACGGAATTCCTAGCACACACAATGCTTAGGGCATAATGTGCGAATGCATGGTTCGTGATGTCTAAAAAATAATTACTATAGTATTAGAATGTGCACATTTGTCTAGAATAAAACCCATTAGATTTGTTTGTGCTATGATGCTTCTGACAAAATACGAAGGTTGAGAATTTCTTGTTTATAGTACCACCACCGTTTCAGTGTGGGTGTGCATTTTGAAATCTCAACACATGCCTTAAAATACACTTAAATAATTATATGACACTTTTTGACGCTGTATTTGCCCAGCAGATCCACCAACAGTTTCGGATTACTTATGGAGCAAGATACTGTGATAAACACAACCATATAAGTCACAGTTGGGTTACACTTATCATTAAAATCTCTAGAACTTTCAAGACATAGTTAAGGGACCATGGAAATGGGACTTCAACAGCAGTCACAGTATGTAATATCGCACTCACCACATCATTCTATCTTCCTTATACATGCATCAGTAACATTTTGCATGCATGCATGTGTTTGTGCAGGCTGCATTGGTCCATTGGCATATTTCACTTCTGCAATTACTGTAAAAATTTATGGTAACATTTTGGAAAACTATGCCAAAGTTGAGGCAAATTTAATTTTGATGCATACTGATCCTATATAAGCTCACATTTTACACCTAAAACAGTGTTCATTATTTTGTTACAAATGAGTCACAACAAAAAAAGGACACATGGCATAAGGAACCCTTACCTCTTACTTTTCAATGAAAACATTTCTCATTGTCATTACTATTTAAATAGAAGGGCAAATAATAGTCAAACCTGTGCAATGTAATGACCATTGCACTTTTACTTTGAGCTGCTGGCTTAGACAATGCTGAATATCTGGGACTGTAAACACCTGACGTCAGTAGGTCAGTCCACAATGCTGCACACTGTATGGCCATAGGTTCATAGGTCAGAGACTGGTATGGTTGAAAGGTAAAGACAGATGGCAATAGTGGGAGTACAGTAGTGAGTTATCAGGTGGTTTGACTTATCAGGGCCATTTCAAACAGTTCATTCACCACGTGAAATTGCATCTTCAAGTCCGTCAGTCAACAACAGCCTCTGCTTTCTCAATCTCAGAGAGTGATTCCTCCTACCAACTGCAGAGGGCAAGGCAAGGGGCCAGATCTCACGTCACCCTCTTTGTCGGTCTATCATGACAATTGGTTCTCTGTGTCCGTTAATCCCAGTGCATCACCACAGTGATCATATCTTCACTTATGTAACCAAAATATTACAAACTTCTGAAGGCACTTGACCTGGGCTGAAGATCCATATTTCATTCCGAATACTACCTTCAAGGCATAATATAAATGTGGCCCTGCCATTTATGTGAGGTCAGGGCAGCTTGTGGAATTTGGGAGGGATGATTAACACATGTTGACCAAAACTGGCAAGTGATCTCAACTGAAGGCATAAGAGAGTCAGATGAATAGTCAGGATGAGGTCTTTGGCCACCATAAAGTCAAAGGACAATGACAGTAATGATTCAGCAAGGCACTGTTGTAGTCTGTCTGGTCTCTAAAGCAGGATGCTTATGAACAAATGGCACACAACACAAATGACCACAAACTCTGCCAGATTCCATACAGGGGCATGCACAGAAATAAACAAAGTTCCTTCTTTGTGTCAATGTTTTCTTTTTCATTTCAGAATATGCAGCTGTTTAATTATACTGCAATTTTGCAGGGCTGTAACCTTACTTTTGTAGTGGCATGCCCAGAAGCTGTGTAACAACATTTCATTAAAAGCTACATGCAACAATGATTATTGGACCTGCTTTTAATCTGCTAGTCATATGTGTATCTGTTGTTTCTTTGGCCACACATTGTTTTATGCCTTACATTTAGCCAACACTAAGTCGGTTATAGAAAATGCTTCACCAATGAATTACATAGGAATGTAGAAGTATGTACTACTGGTATCATTGTCTCCACATTGAATATTCTATGAAGTCACTGTAAAGAACATCTGTATCTAACATATTATATTCAACTTTAGAACTGCATGCAAGCAGCTAATTAAAACATGGGTACCTATCACCAGGGCTCCAGGAATATGATTTAAATCTACCAGGTAATTAAGAAAATGTACTTACCAATAGACTTGGCAGAACTCAGGCAAGTGAACAGGCACGTTTTTGGAGTCAACCTTACTTCATGAGGAATTGATCAACCAGTAATGCCTGTGTGGGAAGGTAATATTTAAGCTACCTATGGTGTAATCTCCTGTATTTTATGACCATTAATTTGCAGTTATCTCCCCCCCCCACAAACACAAACACAGCTGTATTGTCTCCTAGAGTACATCTGCTACCATTTGTAAAAGATCTGTGTTTGCACACACAAGTATTGTACTGCATTCAGTAAATTAAATTCCTTTGAAGATCTTGGCTTATGGAATTTTAGACTGTTATATTGTTTTGACAAACATGAGGCAGTCCAGAACAATATGAAGCTCACTGAACTGTAACTCAAAACTTTTTCAATACAGATTGAGGTGTTAATGTAGGCAACTAACAACCTTCCACTTTCTCCTTAAAGCTTAGCTGTCATCAGATCAACAGCTGTTTTTATTTCACTAATAACAAAGTAATCATAAAGAAAAAATCCAACATCAACTTGTCCCCCACAAATCCACCACTATCTAGGTCTTAAACCTGAACCTATTTGGGAAGAAATTTGCACATTACTCACAGGATAAACTTTCAAGAACGGAGTTTATTTACCATGTAAAGTACAAATCTGTAAACAGTCACTCAACTGCATCAGCAGTTGCATATTAAGTGAATATTTTGATTATATAACGTCAGTCAACCACACCTGTACTATGAAAAGTGTTCCAAATAATGAACACTAATTTGTTTCAGGAGGGCGTAATAAAAAGAATTGGCCAAGGCCTGTCAACAAATATGACTTCTGTTTACATAATGTTCAAGTTAACCTTATCAGTCTATAAAGTTATTGCCATGTGACTTTGTAGCAACAGTCCAATCCATGCCTGAACACTTCCCATCTTATATGGCAGTTTTATTATCTGTAGGAACTTTGCTTCCATTTATAAGACATTGCACAATCCATGTGGTAGACACAAGAGGCGTTCCCAGCTCTTCTAACTCTTTTTGAATATCAACTGGACAAGAACGGCCGGAGACCACCACCTCCAAACGTTTTAATTCGTTCACACCTGTAAATAGAAATATAAAAATCGTTTCACTCCATCATATCATGTATCGAACATCAAATGGTGATATATCAAATTTTGGTCTTTACTGATGATGACTCCAGTATCCAGCAGACAAACCAAAATGCTTCAGTAGTTAGTTAAAAGGCGGGCATTTCATAGTGTCTACTTCCAAATTCTGTAATAAATACAACATTCCCTACATTTATAAGATTAATTTGTTCCTCAAAATCTGCTCATATGATGATAAACCTTCAGATAAAAATTAATTTTCCATTCCTTCATGTGTTATAAATTTTAACTCTCTCCAGAAGTTGGAAATTTCTCCCAATACAACACAGAACACAACTGAAGTACATACAACACTAATCTTTAATACTATATGGCTATTCCTCATTTTGCGCACTTATTTTATACCTTTTAGCTTTAATGCCCCTTGCCAAATTACGCCACTTCTTAATTTACACCCTCTTCTCTCCTTATTGTCCGTGGCTGGCCATGCACTGTGATGCTGCTGAGGGTGCACAAAACTCACAGCACAGGCAATGCACCAACTGTAAACTGCATCAGTCACCACATTCCCACCATTTCATTCAGACATTCTGTGGTTTATTCATTTCCTTTATCTTTTTAAATGAGTGAGACCAAAAACTATATGCCTACAGGAAGTGCTAAGTCAGGATCTCCTCCTTCTGTAACTCTACACAAAGCTACTCCACCATCTACACCATCACGTGAACCGTCTGACCTTCCAACCCACAATCTCTAACACAGCTGAAGTTCACTACCAAGATGATCCCTGCTAGGAATGTGGCAGCTGCGCATATGCAAGATTTTGTGGCAAATGAGTTGGACTGCCTATCCTGAAAGCATTTGCACACTGTAGCAAAACTGTCAGTTGCTCCCACGAACAGCAATCCCCTAGTCCCCACCACAGTCAACACCTCCCTGCACCATGCCAGACATAAGATTTCTAATTAGAGTGGAGTGTATGTACTTGTCTAACACAACTTTATTTGATGGTGGAGGTATATCTAGTATTTACTACATAAGGTACAACTACATGTTTCGGCACTTGACAATGGCCATCTTCAGGTTGTACGTGAAATACTTAGTAAGCAGCTATATGAGACAATATGTGTTTCATACAGTGGGGAGGTAGAAGTTGAGGTGGACACGAGATCTCGTATGTGTCATGGAGGTTGGGAGGTGTGGGTACATGGGGTTTCTGCTATTATATATATATATATCTGAGTTAATAATAGTTAGGTCTATGGTATCATATTATGTGTGATGTAGAAATTATATGTACATATATATACTTATCCTATACATATACAATGTGCAATACTATACAAGAATATGGATTTTGTAGTTGTAGTTATAGTTATACGTTCATTAATCTATTCTAGTTGTTATTATATTTTACTGTTATACTAAATCAGGTTAAACACTCCATAATTTGTCTGTTCAGTACCACAAAGTTAAACTAGGTCGGAGTACAAAGTAAAGTGGGTAAGGGAAAATAAAATTGAAGGACAATAATAGGGATAAATAGGCAAGCTAAAAATAAAAATAAAGTAAAGTAAGGTAGTGCTGTAGTGCTAGGCTTAATATTACTCTTCTAGTTTTGTTGAGTTGTGTGTTAGAGCTGAATGTTCTAAGTGTAGGGCTTCAGATGGTTCACAGTCTACATGTGAATTAGTGCTGAACTTCGAGGAGGGCCGTAGGACCATCCTTTGAAGCACCGCGAGTGTTAGTTTTTGGTCAGCTGGCTATTCGGAGTGTTTCACTTTGTGGAAATGAACAGATAAATTATGGAGTGTTTAACCTGATTTAGTATAACAGTAAAATATAATAACCTGAATGGATCAATGAACATATAACTACAAAATCCATATTCTTGTATAGTATTGCACATTGTATATGTATAGGATAAGTACATATAATTTCTACAACACACATAATATGATACCATAGACCTAACTACTGTTAACTCAGATGTATATATATATAATAGCAGAAACCCCATGTACCCACACCGCCTAACCTCCATGACACATACAAGATCTCGTGTCCACCTCAACTCCTACCTCCCCACTGTATGAAACACATATTGTCTCATATAGCTGCTTACTAAGTATTTCATGTACAACCTGAAGATGGCCATTGTCAAGCGCCGAAACATGTAGTTGTACCTTATGTAGTAAATACTAGATATACCTCCACCATCAAATAAAGCTGTTTTAGACAAGTACATACACTCCGCTCTTAATTAGTTTATTGAACACAATGGGGATGACAAACCTTACGATTAAGATTTCTGAATTAGTGGGATGCAAATACGAAAATACAAGGTACAAAATATTTTGTGAAATAAAATCACAAACTAATTATCTGGAAGTACACAAAATTCCCACAAATTACTCCAATTACACTTTCATTGTATTGAGTTTTGCATCACAATCTCTGTCAAGTTTGCTCATGGTAAACCAATATTTTAAAGAGTGTAGGAGAATGACTAACAGCACAAATAGCCTTAGTCCATAATGCTGATACATTTCATGTAATATTGTATCAATTAAGTTACTGAGTTCAAAACATATAATGAAGCCGCGAAAATGACATGTCAGAAGCCAAAAATTTATGACTATCACATTTATCAGAATTAATGTCATAATTCATACTGCTTTCAATTACTTATCCACTGTCATCTATACAATGCTTTTCAACAAGAATTCAATATGAAGAAATCAAATTACTGGCAGGTCTAGTTTTACACCAGAGTTATGTTCCTGAAAAATGTCATGCAAATCAAATATAAAAAATTCCATTTAAAATGGTGTATTTCCTGGAGTTAGGGAAGTGACGACTTCGTTCTATACAGAGTACGACTATACCACTAGTCAACATACAGACTGTATAGTATATATGTACTGTATACACAGTTCACATACATTTCTATTCAATATATTTATTTACAAAGCAACAAAGTTGTAAGGGACTTACACTCATAGTTTTTGGTGCAGTTCATACCAAGAGGACTGTGGTAGTCTTGCTACACTAACGCTAGTTCCTGACTTGGCAGTTTCTTTAATTCTAACAGCATTATCACAAATTGTACATCCACTAACATGACTGAGTCCAACATTACAGAATTTGTCAACAGTTCATTTCCCTTTTTCAAGTCGGCTTATTACATCTACCTTCTCTTCAATACTGACTGTTTTTTGCTGATTTTTACTTGGATTGCACTAGGTGATACATATTTACTTTTCTCACTTATAGGGGTTTAAAAAAGCCAATGCTATTGAACAGGTAATTCAACAATGTAATCCATACACATGACTGAAAACATGTGAGTGATGTCACTTTCTGCTAGCCTCCTACAGAAGATAAATGCAGCCATTGATCTTCTAATTCAAATTACATGAAACCAAATATTATTGTGGAAATTTGAGAAGTGGTGTAAATTTTCAAGTTATGTTAAAGTGAAATCATGCAGAAGGGTATTGGGTGAAACAAGACTGCCTGTACAAGTAATCTCCCATTTATTTCATTCCTATTCAAAGTGCTTTACCACTGACATCACTGGGAAAAATTTTTTTTGCTCCAACGTCGTTTGGATATAACCAAATTGGTGATTTTCCTTTTCTGTCACGCTGCCGTGTCTAGGAATACATCACTGACAAACTGTATATTAGTTGGACAGACAGCTCGGGAACGTGGTTGCAAGACAGATGATCAAGGTACAATTCCAAGCATTATAATGTCACTCTTTCCCACTGCATTCATACCATTTCTGAGGTTTGAAGCTGACTACTTGTCCCCATCAGCTACACCTCCATTTCCCTCATACATCATGATAGTTCTTGAATAAGCAAAGGGACAACTTCAACGCCTCTGCACTAAAATCCAAACATAGTGACGAGTATAAAACTTACATGGATTTTGAGAAATACCAAATACGAATGCACCTGCTCCTTTCAACACCAGTTCCCAGAACTTTCGGAAGTTTCTGGTATCACTGATTAGTCCAACGTTCACACAAAACAATGGCTGCTTACTTGGGTCTCTTCTGACATACCCTCGCTTTTCCAGTGACCAACCAGCTGCTAGGTGATGTTTTGAAAGTGGCTGACAAACATTTGTCTGCAATAATGTAGTAGAAATACAGTGAAAGAAAATTCAACAGACAACCTTGTTAAATGGGAAAACTTCTTGAAAGACTAAACCTGAAAATATGTTATTTTGTAATTCTGTACTGAAATTGACATCTGCTTTATTAGAATATTATTCCATATAAATTCTACATTAATGATTTTCAATGTCAAAACACATTTTAAGTCATACCTTCTTCAGTGATTTTGCACCTTCATGAATACAAAGCAACATATTTTTTACACAAAAAAATGTCTTGGTGCAATAACAAAATCACTTGCTTTTCACTGTTATACTATATACACACTAATAGGTTGCATGTCCTCTTTTGGAGGCTGGCTGGCTGGCTCTGTCTCCAGTTATGCACAACAAATGGACCCCAGAGAATAAGTACACCTTCTGCTGGAAGACAGGCACTAAGCTAGTTTTGTACACACTTCTTAGCAGACAATAAACATTCAAAGTGAATTCTCATAAAGTGATCTAGACTGTAGATACAAACCTTCTGATCCACATATCCAATTTGTACCACATGGTCTTAATCTTCAAACATAAATATCCACTTACCTCACAGCATTCAATGATCCATGCATATGATACCAACTGAATTCCATGAGCAAGACACAGAATGAATTTTGCTGTCTGATTTGGTCTGTCAGATATCAGGTAGCATGAATCATATTTACTGGGTGGAACATCTTCAAATCTGTCATACAATTTTCCACCTCCAGCTTTTATCTGCTCGGTTAAATGTGATTTGCTGAACACAGCATTCTGTGAGAAACCACAAGCTGTACACTGACATTCCGAATCATAACCTGTGGGAGAGTGAATTGTAAGACACAGTCAAAAAAATAAAGATGAAGGTTAGGTTGTTCCTATATATGCTGGTGAAGGCAGTGGAGGCACATATCCACTCATTCTTAACTTTGATACTAGATGGAAATGAGTGGTCAGCCTCACACTCTGGCTGCTTTATCCCAGGGCAAACAGCCCTGATAGCTACCGAATGGGATGCTGGATGGGTCCTAGAGCCAGTATGGGCATTCTTGATAGAAGGTAAATTGCCCCTGCCAGGATTTGAACCCCTAATCCTCCAGCCTGTGGCCTAGTCACTACAATGACTACATGATCCTGACTTCACTGTAAGACATAGTATAGAACTGAAAATACAAGGAGAAACAATGACAACAACCTGCTGGGAGTGTATTATTGTACATGTGATTTAATCAGATGTGAAAACACAAAAAACTAAGTTTAATTTTTTAAAAAACAGTTACCAATAGGAATCCCCCTCTCAGATTTGGAGATGCACACCTTTTACAAGCTTTAAAGAAACATACACATGTAGGGAACCTTGGACACAACAGCAGGTAATGACTACATTACAGGATAGAGGACAAGAATTGTGGCTTAACTCCTGGCATGGACAAAACACTTTGCTTTTAAAATGTACAGACCAAGTTTCAGGCCCACCCAGTCTTCCTTGTTCTGCGTTATTCAATGAGATGATGATGATGGTAACCTTCTTAAGTCCAAGAGTAAAAAAAAAATCTCATAAAAGCAACATAGATCCACATTTTTTTTATGTTTTGCTGATCGTGCATCTCAGTATATTTATCTTAGTAAGTAACCAACTTGACACACAAAATTTTGTTTTATAGTAAGTTTATTTCATGTGAATAGATGTTTCGAGCACGTGCTCAAAACACGCAGAGGCATGAAATAAACTTATTGTAAAACAAAATTTTGTGCATCAAGTTGGTTAATTACTAAGATAAAAAAAAGAGATCCACATGTTAAGCAGATGAAGACAAATGTGTGGCCGTTACCTTCTGCATCTTCCCTCTTTGTACACAGATGCTTTATATCACTGCTTGTCAATAAAAACAATTTTCCAGCAAAAAGCTTGCTGCCTGCAGGAGGTATAGGGCCTAACAAATTACCTGAAAGGAAAATCAGCAATGTCAGTAACACCCTCAAATAAAACTATAAGCTGTCGATGGAAAACAGTGTCCAGCTTGAAGCAGAACCTGCTCACAGGACCTAAAAACCCACATACATTATTTACATTAACAGTTTGTATTATGTAACTTACTCCCTGGTAAAGCAGGTGTTGGAAATGACCCCCTACAAATAACGGTAACAAATTATTAAAACTTATTCAGAGTTTTCCTAGAAAATGCCCACACTGTGTGCCTGATGATTCCTTTAACCCTTTCACATTGCGTTTTAAATTGCAAAAGTTCACCTTCGCGTACGCCATACTTTTCACTACCTGTTTAAATCTTTGCATGTGGTTTATAAAAAACATTATTATACGAACCAAACAAGACTAGATAATGGAAAAAGCTGCATTTTGGGGAAATAAGACACATACTACAAGGCGTGTTCAAAAAAAGACCGAAATTTGCTATAAAGATTTTATTGCTCATTTGGCAGCATTTTAAGCATTGTTCCCTTCAAAGTAAAGTACCCTCTACTGGCGATACACTGTTCCCAATGTTTCTTGCATTGTTGGAATGCTTCCTGGAATGCAATTTCTGTGATGGCACGCAGTTCTCTTATCGTATTTTCCTGAATTTTCCCTATGGTTTGGAAACAACGTCCTTTCAAAGTGGTTTTAAGTTTGGGAAACAGGAAAAAGTCTGCTGGGGCTAAGTCCAGAGAACAGGGTGGGTCACAACGAATGTCTGATGTTTTGTCAGATAACTGCGGATAAGGAGTGACGTGTGAGCCGCCGCATTGTCATGATGCAACATCCAAGTCTGGTTTTCTGAAAATTCAGGCTTCTTCCTTCGCACAGCATCCCTCAAATGGGCTAAAACTTCCTGGTAGAACTGTTTGTTTACCATCTAACCATGTGGTACAAATTCATGATGGACAATACCTTTCCAGTCAAAAAACACAACCAATATCACCTTGATCTTTGACCGACTCACCCGTGCTTTCTTTGGTCGAGAAGAACCTTTCCCCATCCACCACGACAATTGCATCTTCGTTTCAACATCATACCCATAAACCCACGTCTCATCTCCTGTTAGGTTGTTCTTAAGAAAGTTTTCATTATCATTCGTCTTGGAAAACAGTTCCTGATTTCAACATGGTTCTCTTTCTGATCATCAGCCAACAAACACTGCACGAATTTTGCACTGACGAAAAGCATCTGAAGTTTTTCAGTAAAAATTTGATGGCAAGAACCTAGGCTGATGCCCACTTTGTCAGCAACTTCTCAGACAGTTAAACGACGATTTCCACGAATCACAGCACGAACTCTCTCGACATGGTCATCATTTGTAAATGTGGAAGGTTGGCCAGGCCTGGGATCTTCACCAACTGACATTCTGCCCACTTTAAAACACCTAAACCACTCATAGCACTGCGATCGGCTCATACAGTTCTCCCCATATGCTTGGTTAAGCAATTGAAATGTTTCTGCAAATTTTTTACCAGTTTGCAGCAAAATTTCACAGACACATATTGTTCTTCAAACTCTTTCATAGTCATTTTATCACTAATCCAAAACAGCTTGTGCACGTGCTCAGTTCAGCGGATGTAGCTTGATGACTAATGCTCATAGCGAAACGGGACAAATGGCAGTTTGTTGTCAAAACCTGACGCTAGGTGCGCTCAGTAGCCACAGCACGCTCTCTG
>Ga0123354_10016466_pt1 | contig 11589 bp, 15 predicted proteins | sample TergutLab28metaG_2_FD_97872 | JGI IMG/M metagenome (GOLD analysis project Ga0123354, IMG submission 97872) | Labiotermes labralis P4 segment gut microbial communities from Petit-Saut dam, French Guiana - Lab288 P4 | ecosystem: Host-associated > Arthropoda: Insects > Digestive system > Gut ... | reverse complement strand
TGTTTTTTTATGTCAAAAATTTTTTTTTAAAAGTACCTCAACATTACCTAATATTTTGACTGATTTTTTTTTTTTTTTTTTTTACAAATTTTAATCGTGAAATATGAAAGGTACAGGAATTATGAACAATCGTTTTGTTCGGCTAAGGAAATAGGCTAGTGTCTGGTTCATATGGAGAGAGCCAATAAACACAAACAGTTCATTCACAGCAGCAAATATGACACGAAGGGGGACTATTAGATTGTACAAAATAATTGTTTCTTACGTGCAGGTCTCTTACGCGGAGATAAATGAAATGCTGGAGTCTGCACAAAAACACACACACACACACGCACACAGACACGCACACGTACACACAAACACAGACACGCACACACACAGACGCACACACATACACACGAACACAGACACGCACACGCACACACAGATACAAGCACACGCAGACACGCACACATATACACAAACACAGACACGCACACACACACAGATACACACACAGAAACACACACGCAGACACACACGCAGACACGCACACATACACACCAACACAGACACGCACACACACACACAGACACGCACACACACGCAGACAAGCACACATACACACGCACACAGACACGCACACACACACACACGAACACAGACAAGCACACACACACACACATACACACGTACACATAAACACAAACACACACACACAGACACGCACACACACACACAGATGCACACACACACACAGACACATGTGCGCACACACACACATACACACACACACACATTCAAACACATTTGTAATATTAACTCCCTAAAAATCTACATTAATTTCATGTCTGTAGCCAAACACCAAACTTTTGCCTAGATATGTGGTGTCAAAATTGAGTTCCTGGAACTCTGGGTTACCAGAGGTAACTTTCAGATATTCCGCAATCATATTTCAATTGTAATGAATCTGTTGAATATAATTTGACACTTACAAATGCACTTCTATTTTCAGCCTTGTCTATAATAGGAGTTGGGTTTATTTTACGCGCCAGTTTTCAAGAATGCTGTTCCGCTGTTCTGAAATATTTACTTTTGAAAAAAGTTTTATTTGATTTTTGCACCCTAAAGAAAATAATTTCACTTTACAGGGGGTTCGGCAAACATTTCAATTTTGTTAACCACGTTTTCCTTTGATAAGAAGACTGCGACTGATACAAGTCTACAGAACACTCAACAGAAGTAAAAGTTTTGTCTTTGTTTGACGGAACTCTACAATTTAGAGTATGCAGCTGCGGTTTCCTTCCACTGCCATTTGGCGACAACAGAATAATTGAATACCCTTTGTAAATTTGTGGAGATTCTATGCATTGGCGGTTGTCTCCCAACCAAAGTGGAAGGAGAATTTTGTACACGACTTTCGATTTAATACATAAGGGTCTCGTTTTGCGACGGTTCATTTTACGACGATTCACTTTGACGACCCTTACTGAGTCGGGCAGAGCACTCCTGCGTTGTGATGCATCACTGCCGTAACGTGAGTTTCCTTTGTCGACTCTCTACTTAATGCGCTTCTAGCTCTTTTACGATGTGCATATGTTTTTCTTTTTCTATTCTAGTGCTGTTCTTTTAAGTTGATTGTGATTTTTCCACCCATGACGTTCAACAAAGAGACAGAAAAGAAAAAAAAAATCAAAACAATTGACGTCACATTCTTTCCTGATGTCTTCTGAACCATGGTCTGGGACTTCAACAAAATAAAAAGTGGTTTGATTGATATTTTTTCAATTATCTGTGTAATTTTCTATATACCTAATTCATTAAATTAAAACTGTATATCATAACGTAAAGAAATATTGTAAATTATAAAATTATTTGACTAATTTGTTTGGCCCTGAACCTATCTCAATTTAAAGCACTTAAATAGTACTTGTTTTATGACGATTTGATTTACAACCAAATATTCGAGAAAGTAACCCCCGTCGTAAAACGAGACCCTACTATATATATTTCACGTAAAGCACCCGAAATTTAGAGAAATTTTTTCCTTTCACTTTCACAGAATGAAAGCTTCACTGATGTATCGCACAAACCCACAAAGTGTGCACTGTATATACACTTGGTAATATAACTGATGCAAGTAATTGACGATGTAACACAACAACGAATACCTCCAGTTAAATCTGATATGGATATTTGGAGGTTAAAAAAATGGACTCCAACAGTGGCTGGCTGCAAGCTACCAATTTAATTTTAACAAGGCACAAAATTTATGTAGTTTCCTCAGGCACATTTCACAAACATCTGTCCGTATATGAATATGAAATTTCGCAGCTGTGTAATTTGACACTGCAAGCTTTACATAAATATGTTAAGTTAGTTTAAGAGTGGTGTGAGAAATACATATTATGCTAATATTAAATGAGCAGTAAGCTCTTAAGTTCTTCAGGTTCTTTTTTGCAGTTCCTGTTCAGTTTTCTCCTGTCATCAGTACAAAGCAGCAACCAGAATCACAGTCCCTTTGCCACTCTACATTAGACGTGCACAAATCCGCTAGATTCAAAATGCAGCGGTGACCAAATGTTTAAGGTGATGTCTAATATTTGTGGTCTATTCAGAATGGGAGGTGTATCATGTCACTGTTCCTGCGCATATAGTTTTGAGGAACCTTCTATTTTTTTTTTTGAAAAATTTCTCCATTTTATGAGCTAAAAAATCTGATATGAGGTTAAGGTATTCTTTGAAGAAACAAAAAAATGAGCCCACAGGAAGACGAAATCCTGTATGTTGATACCAAATTGTATTTAGTCACTACTTATGATTTATTTTGTTAAGTAGTCAGAAAATCTGACTTTATGACGTCGAATAATAGAATAAGCAGTAAGTAATGAAGGGGAAAGACGTGAAGGGAATTGATTGTGACTTAATTCCAGACATTCTGTTGGGTAAGACCGAGTGAATAGGACTAAAAACATAACCTGAGTCAAGAACAGCAGGTCCAAGCATCCAGAATTGAAGGTCTGATATTCAGACAGCAGAGGAAGACATCTGAAATCCGACCTGCGACAGTACAGTTCAAAATAAAATGTTATACGTTCCTTTCGCTAATACTTGTGTTACTAAAATAGTACATAGTCTTTTGACTATCTACCTAATAGACCTAACTGTCGCCCAAATTGAGGGGAGGAACGTAGACTGAGGGTGTTTGAGAAAAGATTGTTGAGGAGAATATTTGGTCCTAAGAGGGATAAGGTAACAGAGGAGTGGAGAAAACTACTTTATGAAGAGCTTAGTGATCTGTACTCCTCACTCAATATTGTTCCGGTGATCAAATGGAGAAGAATGAAGGAGGTGGGACATGTAGCACGTATGGGGAGAGAAGAGGTGTATATAGGGTTTTGGTAGGGAAATATGGTGGTAAAAGACAACTTAGAAGACCCAAGCATAGATGGGAGAATTAATATTAAAATAGATCTTCAAGAAGTTGGATGTGGGGCAAGGGCTGGATCGAGCTGGCTCAGGATAGGGACAGGTTGCGGGCACTTGTGAATGCTGTAATGAACTTTTCTTTTACATAAAATGCGGAGGGTTTTTTGACTAGCTGAGAACCGGTTAGCTTCTCAAGAAGTACTCTGTTCAATGGATTTCGTAAATAAGTAAGTACGTAAATACTCGCAAGTAAGTAAGTACTCGTTAGTAAGCTCGTAAGTAAATAAGTACTGCTAAGTAAGATCGTAAGTAAGTACTCGTAATTACTCGTAAGTACTCATAAGTAAGCTCGTAAGTAAGTATGCACTCATAAGTAAGCTCGTAATTAAGTAAGTAAGTACTCGTAAGTAAGCTCGTAAGTAAGTAATTACTCGTAGTAAATAAATAAGTACTCGTAAGTAGGTAAGTAAGTAAGCAAGCTCATAAGTAAGTACTCGTAAGTAAGTACTCCTAAATAAGCTCGTAAGTAAGTAAGTACTCGTAGTAAATAAGTAATTACTCGTACGTAGGTAAGTAAGTAAGCTCTTAAGTACTTGTAAGTAAGTACTCGTAAGTAAGTAAACACTTGTAAGTAAATATGTAAGTAGTCGTAAGTAGGTGAGCAAGTAAGTACTCCTAAGTAGGTAAATGTTTTGCCTATCGACCTGATATAACTGACTGTCAAAACGAAAGTAACGCAAGCAGTTTCACCCATTTGAAATTTCACGAAAGAAAATGTTTCGTCCTTCTACATCCGCACTCGAACAGTCACAGCTTAAGAAATTTCTCGTAATTGAAATTCCTACCGATAATCTACATTTACTCACCGCTTGACGATTCGTCTTTGTTGCACGCAGACGATACAATATCTATTAACACCTTCAGCGTCTACATCGTGCATCTATAATTGTAACTGTAAGCGAGACAGAGACTTTCAATACTGCGACCCCGAATAATCCTTTTTCCATAGTGGCAGGTGAGAAAAATGTTGAGTGTTAGTGGAATTATGTCTGTTGAGAGAAATGAAAGTGCTAACGGATAAGTGATATTGTGTTCAACGTAAATGGCACAGAGACTGCCACTGAACCGAAATCGTAGTTTCGCGGTGAAAGTTTATCGGCAATATGTCTCAGTTATGACGCTCCCGCAGTGTTTACACGTACCTCAGGATTAAGGCATTCGTATTCCTGTCACTTGGTGAAGCCTAGTGAAATCGCAGTAGCGGGAATGAAAACTCATAATTTGTTTCTTGCGTTTCTTTCCTCAGTGGAGCAGGAAAATACGGAAATCGGGATGTCAAAACAGGATCAACCCTCGTTTCAAAATATTTGTTCAAATACGTATCCTCTTAATTATTTTGATATGGTTCCTGTTGTCCCATTACTACTGCTAATAGTTGTTTTACATTCAACATGCGGTATTTTACCATATTAAGTTCTTATAATAAAAGTCAATAAGATGCATTATTTCTCAACTTCATTTTGACAAAGAATTCTACATGTTTCGGATAGATTTTCTGTTCATCATTAGCAGCTTTATTACTGAATTCGCAGCAATAGTTAGTCTGTCATACTAAGTTACGTTGACTGTCTGCTAGCGAGATCAGGATGGAACCATTTTAAGGTCTTTACATTTTAAAAGATTTTTACTTCTCTCTTGAGAACAATTCTCTCTCCTGAAATTGTAATATGTGCTGTCAGACATGTCCTTTATCCCTTATTACGGATTACGATGTCCGATTTATGGTTGCGGATGGTTCTGCCAGTGTTTACTTGGTTGTTCCATACTGTGGCTATCTTATTTTCACGTCTTGTTAAAGCTGATAATGATAAACGCTCATACCAGCGTTTCTTCTTCTTCTTCTTCTTCTTCTTCTTCTATTATCATCATCATCATCGTCATCACCATCATTTCCTTTATGCAGGGTATTTTTACTTATATTCCTGAGACAAACTATGTCCCTAAGGAATACAGTGTTGCAGCTATTCTATTGTTTCTATTCATGGTGCTTATATCGTTAGTTTCAGTGTTGAATCTATTGTATTTTTACATTAGTACTTTCCGAAGAGTGTGCAGTGCCCAATATGGTTGTTTTCTGTAGTTCTTTGGCTTCATGCTTTTCTGGTATGTTGCTCACGTGTTTTCTGAATGACTTTGAAATAGTCCCAGTCGCCCCTGTATTATTATTATTATTATTATTATGATCATCATCATCATCATCATCATCATCATGTGGAAAAGCATCTATATCTTCGGAAAATACGTTATTTCTTTAAAACATTCTGCGCTAATAGCTGAAGTGTTAATACGAATTTATCTATATATTTATCTATATATTTCTGTGTTAGCGCTTCTGCTCTAGTACTTTTTATATTGCTTTTCCCCAAAATGTTTTTGTTTTGTTTGTTTAGTGTTTTTCTTTGTGTATATGCAATCTTTTTGTGTTTTATGTGTGTCTTTGTTCTGGCTTTATAATATTTGTTATTTAGATCACTTGTTTATGCGAGCTACACATATTTTAAGGACTGGACATACATTATTCATCAAGGAAGGATCGGTAAATTTCGACGCTGTACATTTGAAGCCCAAATTACTCGGTTACAATACCGAGAGAAAAACATTTGCAGTAGGCATCCCTTACCATTATTTGTAATGGACACTATGCATTGGAAAGACTGAGAGCGATGTGGTATATTTCGCTGTGTGGTCACCTAATGGTCTGACACTGACAGAAGGGGCTTTACAGAAATTAGATATTAACCCTCAACCCGCCAACGTGGAAAATATGGTGAGCTAATAATGCCAGCAATGGCAGGTGGGATTTAACTCGGCGTTTAAAGGGTTAGTGACATGTTATGACCCACCCTGTATACATGAACTGTGTTATGCAACAGTAGGTGGACACAGAGGATTCATTTTAAAATATAAAAAAATATTTCCGAAAATAGATTAACGGCAGAATATAAAAAAATATAAATTGTTGTAAACATGAACAAAATCCCAAAGATTTCCTGTCTCCGTGAATTTCCGCTTTGGTTTCTGGTTCACTTATAATTACACAGTGACAAAGAATTCTCAGTGTTCTTCAGTTACTTACTGCATGGAGCAGAATCCTACTTGAGAAGCTAACCGGTTTTCAGCTAGACAAGAAATTCCCCGCATTTTATGGAATGCGAACGTTCATTACCGCATTCACAAGTGCCCGCCACCTGCCCCTATCTTGAGCCAGCTCGATCCAGGCCATGCCCCCACATCCCACTTCCTGAAGATCCATTTTACCAAATCTCATGTCCCTTTTTCGTTGCCTAGTTCGTACGAAAGTATCAATCCAAGTCGGAAGTAACAACAAAACCAGTTTTTAAAGTAAGGAGTTTTCAACACCTCGTCCAATCCCGAAGATGGAGGACCACCCCTTGTCAGCTGTCATCGACTGATTATTTTATATATTCGCAGCTACCCTCCTTATCGGAGGCCGTTCCTCTATCCGTAACCTGAGGACGCGCTATGCCGTGGTGACATGGACCGACTTATCACAGGTTCTTCGTTTACTAGAATATCTTTTATATAAACGGTTTAGCAAATGTAATAAAAACGCGAGTAATACGGCAAGGAATAAAAAATGTTTCGTCATCAATTAAACAATGACGAGACAAGAAATGTGTGTCTGGAATGAATATTTTAGCGTTTTATCTCTCTCTAATTAGCTCCATGCAAAACCAAAGCAATTTGCTTTTGTTAATGACAACCTATTGTAATACGTGAACTTACCCTTTTACTGTCCAAAGTAACTAGTTTCATTATATCGAAAAGCGCCAGGCTTCAGGAGGAAGTGTATTCTGTTTTTCACGTTTCTCCAGACTTTCTGTTCGAAGCACTTCACAACGCAATAAATATTTAGTGAGAAACTCTCCAGACTGCTCTTGGCTTCAGTGTTCCTTTCGGAATAACTTCTACACTCCAGACGAACACTGACTCTTCCTTACGGATAACAAGATGAGAGAGTGTTTGGTTGACTTCAAATTGCTAAAGGGTCTGCTTCAGATTGGAGGACTCTTTTTTAATAGTTCTTCTTTCAAGTGTCACCAGGATTTGCAGCCTCAGTTCCATTTGGGCTGACAAACAGGAGCAGTTACGGTACCATATTTGGGGCATATATAAAAACTTTGTTAAGTATTTTGAATCGTTCAATAGACTTACTTGCGTTTAGAAGCATAAGAATAAAATACAATCTGTTGTGACTTTAACGTCTTTAATATTATGATTTCAGACTGGCCTGCAATCAATGCAATACCGTGTATGGGCAAGAAGTAATATCTGTAGATTTTTATCGAGACTTCCATATTGGAAACATAAATATAAAACTCACAAATTCTTCCATTCCCTTAAATAAATTAACGTAAAGAAATAAAAAACTTCTACTACTACTACAACTACTACTACTAGTACTACTTACTACTATTACTACCACTACTACTACTACTTACTACTAATTACTGCTACTAGTACTACTACTTACTACTCAACTACTACTATCACTAATATTTATTACTACTACTATTACAACTACTTTTACTACTAATACTACTGCTACTACTACTACTACTACTACTACTACTACTATAAGTACTTAGTACAACTTATTACTACTAATATTTCCTACTCTACTAACACCACTACTACTTCTTAATACTACTACATCTACTTATTATTACTACTACTACTACAAATAATTACTACTACTTACTACTAATACAAATTACTACCACTACTACTACTATTACTACTATTAATACTAATACTACTAGAACTTACTACTACTATTACTACTACTTCTACTGCCACCATTACCGCTACCACTACTACTATTTACTACTACCTTTACCACTACTATTACTACTACTACTTACTACTACTACTCCAATTACTATTACTACTACTACTACTACCACCAATACTACCACTCCTACTACTACTAGTCTACTAATAATACCACTACCACCACCACCACTACTACTACTGCTAGTAAAAAGTCTGTCACCGCTACCACCACTATCAACAACAACATTTGCTATAAAATTCACAGACCTGTAAATTTGGCGACTCCTTTAAATGTGACTGCTTCAATTACGTAAGGCTCACTGCGACCCTTGGCGTTCACAGCGTACAGGTTGACCTGGTAACTTGCTCCAGGCTCCAGCCCATAAATATCGAACATGGGTGGTCCGCGGACCACGGTCACGTTGTACCGCGGTCTTAGACCGGGCAGTTCCAGCAGCTCCATGAGGAAGCTCTGCGGTAGGCCGCCATCAAAACTCTCAAGACATTCCACGTGCAGAGAGTCCGATGTCTGGTTCACTATTGTGCAGTTGATCAGCGGGAAAGGTCGTCCTGGGGAAAGACATGAGAAGTACGTGTAAACTGCCTCGCTGTTTAGTTTCTGTGGGTCATGATACAGAAATTAATTAATTACTGCCTAGGACAAGGAATGCAATTATTTTACAATTACTAACATTCGGTATTTGATTCGTGGTTCTCAAAGGCGTTGAATATTAAGTGTGGAGCCGTATAACTCGGCACACAGCTGCCACCGTTGCGGAAGATTCTTCTGCCTCCATATTTTTGACAGAAGAATAAGTTCCTCCGAAACCCTATTACCGTGGTGCTGATAAGTCCTTAGCCCGACCGGGAAGGAAACAAGCTCGGAAGCATGTCAGGGACGCCGGCGATTTCAACAACAGCGATAAGCGAACTGTCATCAAGTTTCTTTTTTCCTGCAAGGCAAGGCGCCGAAGGAAATTCACACCATTCTGACAGAAACAATAGCTTGTTTTCTTCCTGATCAGGCTAAGGACTTATCAGCACCATTGTACTTGTCCAAGTATCTACTTTGCTTTACGTCACTGATGAACACAATATTGGTCTTGATAGAAGACTTCATTCGTGTTACGCAAATTAAATAAGAAGCATTATGCAGCCTAATTTGTATAATATATTATGCACCGTCAATACAGAACATACATCAAACAAGATGCAATAATTGCAATTGGGTTATATTTGGCTACATGTTTCGGCCGTGACGGGCCATCTTCAGGCCAACTAAGAACAACAATTAAGGTACAGTAAAAGTAGTACTATTGTTGTTCTTATTTGGACTGAAGATGGCTGGTCACGGCCGAAACATGTAGCCAAATATAACCTAATTGTAATTATTGCATCTTGTTTGATGTATGTTGTGTATTGACGGTGCATAATGTATTATAGAAATTTGATAATACACAACGGGATGGCCAATCTCAAAAAAAATTATACAGTCTAAAACTTCTTTAATAAAATAATGAAAGATAAAATTTGCCCTAGAAGAGTCCATGAAGACCTGGCAGGGAGGGGAGTGAAGTATATTTGTAACGCTTATCTTACTTCAACCACAGCGTTAGATCGGGTTGGATAATAAAGGTCATGACCAACCTCTTCGCCCTCGGAAAATATACTTTTCAGGCGCGTTCACAAAATTGCGAAAAGCAACTGTTAGTTTCGTCATGTCCGTCCGTCCGTCTGTCCGCTTGGAACAACTCTGCTTCCACTAGTCGGACTGTCAGGTAATTTGATATTTGGGTATTTTTCGAAAATCTGTCTAGAAAACCAATTCGTCATTAAAATCTCACATGAATAACGGATACTTTATGTGAAGACCAATATACATTTTTGATCATATCTCACTAAGTTCTTCTTAGAATGAGAAATGTTTCAGACAAGAAATGTGTAGAAAATCAAAGCACACATTTTAGGTTTAATAACATTTTTCGTAAACATTACCGTTTATGTGATAATGTGGAAAAATTTTGCAGAGCAGGGCAGGACACAGATGAAAATATGGCCCATGCGCATTGCATGATGGATAACTTAGACTACAATTACACACACTCGTATTGTGTAATACTCATTGCTTTTGAATTGCGGCTGTTGTTTCGTGAAAGCACCTCTGTGTTATGTTATACCTAAATTGCTAGTCTTGTTTAGTGTTCAGATGATTTTAGGGAATAAGACCGGTAGTGTCGTATGGAGCGGAAACAAGAAAGAAGAACAAGCTCTGCTAATTTTTGAGAGGAAAATATTTAGAAGAATATATGACCCTAAATATGAAAACTGGGAATGGAAAAGTCGGACGAATCGAACTAGAAGAAATGAGCAAAGGAGAAAATATATTAAAATGGATAAAAGGGCAAAGAATAAAACTGGTTAGATCACCTAGAGAGAATGGAGAAGGATAGGATGCCCAAAAAGATCTTCACTCAAGAACTGGAAGGGTAGAGAAGAAGGGGAAGACTCACGAAAAGATGGAAAGAGAAAGCAGAAAGAGATCTTCAAGTGCCGGGAGTGAGAAGATGGAGAGAGGTAGTGGCAGATAGGAAAAAATGGAAGGACATTGTTCGACAGGCCAAAGCCCATAGTGGGCTGTAGTGCCAATGGAAGAAGATGATTTTAGGGAATGTGAGAAAGTAAATCTTAACAACGAATAATAATGTGTCTCTAAAATGCCAGTAGCCGTGGACAAGACAAGAATGTATTTAAGCTCAGAAGAACAGCCATTGAACACAAACCGCCGATGAAACATGAAATCTACAAATGAATAAATCTGAAATCGACATTTCTCAGCCCTTATACCACTAAGTACAAAATCAAATTACCTTGGATAATACAAAATATCACAACATATTTCGGTTAAAATTAGCTTTTACCAAGTCATTAAAAGACATTCCTTATTTCCACATATACTGAAACCGGGTAGCTCAGTTGGTATAACGACTGACTACGGGTTGGACGGTCCGAGATTGCATCCCGGTGGGGACGAGATTTTCCGCCCGTCAAGACCAGCCCTGGGGCCCACCCAGCCTCCTGTAAAATGGGTACCGGGTTTCTCCCGTGGGCGGCCGGGGCGTGCTGCTGACCACTCACCAACTTCTAGTGCCGCAGTCATGGAGGAGTAGAGCTATATCTCTACCCACACTCTGTGCCACACCGAGTCTTACTTACTTACTCCATGGTGCAGAGTCCTTCTTGAGAAGCTAACTGGTTTGCAGCTAGTCAAGAAATTCCCCGCATTTCACGGAACCCGAAGGTTCATTACCGCACTCACAAGCGTCC
>Ga0123354_10016465_pt1 | contig 11589 bp, 7 predicted proteins | sample TergutLab28metaG_2_FD_97872 | JGI IMG/M metagenome (GOLD analysis project Ga0123354, IMG submission 97872) | Labiotermes labralis P4 segment gut microbial communities from Petit-Saut dam, French Guiana - Lab288 P4 | ecosystem: Host-associated > Arthropoda: Insects > Digestive system > Gut ... | reverse complement strand
TGCGGCCGGGGCGTGCTGCTGACCACTCACCCCCTTCTAGTGCCGCGGTCATGGAAGAGTAGAGCTATACCTCTACCCACCCTCTGGGCTACACCGGGCCTGTAACGGGATCACTTTACCTTTATCTTTACCTTTATTGTACAGTTTTTAGAGTGGATCATCTCCGTTGCGTTGTTAAATATAAGTGGCTGTTAGGATCATTCAACACAACACTATATTCAGCAAGAATAAGGTTACATGTTTCGGCTGAAAATGATAACCCATTATCAGGCCTATTATTGTTTTCTTGTGGCGTTGCGGCCGAACGCGAGCCATGGCTTCCTCATTCTTGAGGATTCTAGATTACACACAATGATGCAGCACAGTAGATAGGACTCCTTTGGACGAGTGATCAGCTCGTCGCATATGCCTCTACGTAACAACGCTCACAACAGACAAACATCCCTGCCTCCGGCGGGTTTCGAACTCACAGTTCGAGGAGGCGAGCTGCCGCAGACCTACGCCTTAGACCGCGCGGCCGCCCGAACCGGCATCAGGCTTAATTACAAGGGTATAATAAGGGGGGATTTTACAACAATGTTTCAGGGTACAATTAAAATATACCCATAATAAAAAAGATACAGAATGCCTGAAGAGTATAATTTGAACTTTAAAAGGTGTTAAATATAGTAAATAAAATAATTTGACGGGGGAAGTTACGTACAGAGTTCTTTGAATCGACGTGTATATATTGCAGTGGGACTATCGAAGTGTAGGAAAAGTGTGAATAAAATAGGACTAGCTGGCCCATCTGTAATCTCATACCGCAATATTTTTCTGCTACTTATTTTGAGTATGTTGATAGGGTTTTTCAAACTCATTTCCTCTTAGTATAATATGATACGTCCCTTTCACAGATCAACATACGCGTCTTAATTGCTTCGTGCTTGAATGTCCTTTAGCCACAAGTTACGGAACGCAAGTACTCGTTGTAAGGCACTGTTACGAAGTAAGAAATAACGACTTATGTTGAGGCGATCTCCATCCGTCAGTCCATCTGACCAGGACTTTTTATCAGCGGCTGCACCTTTTGTCTGATTTTCATGAAATTCCGTACAGCTATTGGGAAAAAGTGAATTTTATCAAAATCGCGACATCTTTTTGTAATTATCTCCCCTGCTGAATTTCATGGAAATACTACAAACGGTTTGATCGCTGATACTAGATCAGGGCCTTTTTCTCTATTTAACGCCTAAAATGCATAGCTCTTATACTAGGGTCGTACCGAAAATCATGAGCAACAATTGGTTGGTGTTGGTTTTATTTATTTATTTTTTGTTATGTTGCTATCCAAAAATTTAAAGATCAAGATATATAGAAATATAATTTGGCCTGTTGATTTTTATGGGTGTGAAACTTGGTCGCTGACATTGCGGGAGGCAAGGAAGTCGAGGGTGTTTGAGATCATGATGTTGAGGAGAATATTTGGACCTAGGAGGGACGTGCTAACGGGGGAATGGAGGAAATTGCTTAACGAGGAGCTAAATGATTTGTACTCCTCACCCAATATTGTGCGGGTGATAAAATCGAGAAGAATGAGATGGGCTGGGCATGTGGTGCGTATGGGTGAGGAGAAGGGGGTGTATAGGGTCTTGGTGGGTAACCGGAGTGAAGGAGACCACTGGGGAGACCTAGGAATAAATGGGTGGATAATATTAGGATGGATCTATAGAAGGTGCGATTCGTGTGTATGGACTGGATTGGGCTGGCCCAGGATAGAGACAGGTGGCGCCTAAAATGTATAGCTCTTATACTAGATATACTGTAATGGCTGGCAGTAGGATCATACGGATAATTATCCGTATGATCCTACTGCCATTCAAGTTCAAAGTGCATGGTTGTGGTACTTGTACACATATGTCACGCTTCGCGTTATTTCAGTGTGATATTCCATAGACGGCTGTCACTCGAATTATAATCAATGGGTAGATAAATTCGTTTTGTTTATTACTGTTATGAACCTACGAAAGAATGTCTGTAACCATGCCAGTCAGATAAACATTGTTTTGACAGCTTAATTTACGTACAGCAAGTTGAAATATGGTAATAAACGATCGGTAAACAATTCAGCGATGCGTACAGACAACGCCGAGAAGAGTGACTTTAATCTGTGACTTCCAGTCTGCTGTTGTGTCTGCCTTCTTTCTTCATATTTAACTAGTTTTCTAACTGCAAAACAGAAAGTGGAGAAATGCGTTTCGAAATTTTTTTTGTACATGTTTCGAACGGAGCCGGAATACCATCGTTGGGCGACTAGGCTGCGGGCTGTGACGGTCCAGGATTCGAATCCCGATTGGAGCAAGAGATTTTTCTCTTCTCCGAAACGCCCATACCGGCTCTGGTGTCCAACCAGCCTCCGTGCAGTGAGTACTGGAGTTGTTCCCGGAGTATTAAGTTAGCAATTCACATCCACCTCATGGCGAGGTTAAGAATGAGTGGAACTATAGCTCTACGCCGCCCATATATACCTCCATGGCGTGAGCAGGGAAAATATATCTTTTTGGTAGTTTGAAACAAATATGGTCATTACTGGAATAGTGAGCCGTATATACGTAAACGAAAAAAGGACATGTTTATTGCTGCAGCGGTGTGAAAATATGTTTTAAATTGCTTAAGCATTCTGCATTTCTCCATCTTAATTTGACGCTGAAGTCTGTTGCAGAATCTTCCGTACATCGACTGCGCTATGCCAGCTCTCAAACTTATTTCACATGGGATACCTAATTACAGTAACGTTTGGTTTTTAATTATGAATTCTATCTCACGTAAGTATCCACTCACGATGCTATTTTTATATTTAATTGAAATACTATTTCACAAGATTTGCATGCTTTTTAACCCTTTAAAGACGAAAGGTGTCTGTTTTATATAAGGTCTCAGTGCCTACCGCGCAGTACACACTCTCCACCTCGTGTATACAAAATCAATCTGTTGAGGGTGCCTCAAGGCAAAAAGTCGCTGTTTGTTCTGAGATCATTCAAAACATAAATACAATGTGAGCACCATGTAGAATTTGTTAACTTTAAACCTCGTGGTGCGTGGAGTAACCGCTAGGCTTTAAAAGATCAATATAAATTATGTTTTTACAGAATACCATCAGTCTTTGTCATACTTGTTCTGTTCATGACCAAAGTGTTTCGTTGATTATATTTGCTTCACCGCCAGCGTCTCCTGCGAACGCTGTGGTTGTTACGGTTCTGTATATGGCGTGGTGCGGCCCGGCACCGAGTGTGTGTAATAAGCGGTAAATACGGCGCAATTCACTGGATAAGCCGCGGAATGTACAACACGAAACGTGTTTTGTAGTATTTAGCACGAAAATTAATTTTTTTAAATAATATATTTAATTCTGTTATGTCGATCGTATATGAGGAAAATGTTATTTCCGTCATCTTTATAATATTTATGTTAGGGGATTGAGCAAGCACGAAGATGAACTGGCGTCCCATTTCATAACGTCCATAGCGGACGCCATAAAGATTGACCAGCTGGTTCAAAGGTTACTGGGTTGCAAGAGTCGTTGACAGAAACATTGTACTCAGTGTCTTCGCCATGTAATTATTTTCAACATAATTACACCGATTTTTATTATAAGCATTACTTTATGACTTTATTTTTTAATTCTCTTAGAGCGACGTCTGTAGTGAATAGGCTACGGGCTTGAAGACCAGGGAATTGGGGTTCGATTCCCAATAGGTTCAGAGTTCAGTCTTCTCCACATTGTCCAAATCGGCTTTGGTGCCTGTACAGCCTAGGGCATCATGCGATCTGTCCCGAGGGTTAAAGCGGCCGAGGCGCCAAGATCGTCACTCACCTCTATATAGTGAAATGGTTAAGAATGCAGATCGCCATGTCTCTAATTCTCCATACGTCTTTTTGATGTGAAGCTTAGTAAAGCACAGGGGCAACTTTACCCTCTAAACCAGTAGCACAGTAAAGTTTAAGGGAATTTGCACATCGGTACGATGGTGTGAGTGTCCGTAGACTAAATACTGAAGACGCTATTGAATGATCCGCTCGGAAGCCAACAAATGAGTTGCTGAAAGCCCTGAATATATGTCCACCTCTAAACACTAATTGGAGGCGGAAGGGAGCAGCAAAATTAATGGATCAATTCTAAAACGTAGGCAAAGTTGTCCCTGTCTAAGCCATGAAGGCATGAAGGTGGAGCAGAGGTATAGCTCCACGCATTTTTAACCTTGGACGGAGGTGACTGGTCAACATGATGCCGCGGCAACCCCCGGCACACACTGAATAAGGAGACTGACTGGCCACCAGAGCCGGCCTGTGCGGTATTGTGAGATTGCGGGATTCGAATCCCCAGATCATCCAGCCCGTCGCCTGGTCACTGTGCTAGCATAGCTGTCTTCGTCTACTATGTAGGCCTTTTTATGTCTGATTCCAAGCCCACTGTTAAGTCCACGTGACCCCGGAGAGCGAATAGTGACAGTGTAGTATTTACAAGTGTGATGGTCGGAATGGCACTGCAGATAGGTTGTATTAGGTTAGGTTCGATTTAAACGAGATTTGAAGTATGCCATTGCGGTGATGAATGATGCTGCTGTGTTTAGGGTATAATGCTGTATAGTGTGTGGGTGATAGCAAAGTTTCGGAGGAACACAGTGACCCTGTCTTCAGACAGAGAAAGACAGATTTTTGTATAACTACGTCATTCCATGTCAACCTCGAATTTATGTGTGTGCAAGTGAGTATGGTGCGTTTGTGGAATGATCCTGACAGGATAAAACCGAAGTACTCGGAGAAAAACCTGTCCCATTGCCACTTCCTGTACCGCAAATCTCACATGGACTGAACTGGAATCGAACTCGTTCCTCAGCGATGAGAGGCAGCGACTTGCCGACATGGTACGGCATCCATGTTCACAATACCGTAAGATGGAACATCTGAAAAGGAGATCACCCACCAGACAATGCCATCCTGAAGATGGAGACATTATATTCCTCCGAAACAACTTGCAGGACGTACAGCTTGGTTGTAGCTACTGTGCTTCGTGCTTCTGAAGCTGTTTTCGCCCGGGAAGGAACGTAAGATTTGTTATAGGGATAATGCAGAGTCGACAACTGCAATTGTTGGCCTTTGATAGCACTGGACCAAACGACGTAGTAACAACAGTTCGTTGTACAACAAATTCATGTATTCACAGACACTGCTTTGTCGAACACGGTTTATAAGATGAACACTCATGTCGCAGCGTCTACAAAGAGTTGTAGCAGTCACATACACGCCCATAATTTTTTATTTGGGGGCGGGGGCTGACCCTGAGGCTATATATAATTCTTGTTGATAGTAAAAATTGTTATAAAAGTCATGTCGTGAGTATAACTGTAACATAGCGCTGGTGGCAACTGCATTTATATACATACAAATGTAACTACGTGTTCTTTTCGTGACTTTTCACCTAATTTGAATCACAAGGAACAATTCTCTTGGTTTTTTTAAAATTTAATCTAAGTCCTCATAAGTTTTATTTAATTTTTCAAAATTCCCATGTAGTAGTCATCAGATTTCAATGGTTAATTTCGACTGAAAGGTAAATCATGTAAAATATTTACTATCATCATGTGTACAAAATCTGTGTTTTTAAAGTATCGATTTGTGGGGGCTGCCGGAATAGAGTTGCACCCCCCCCCCACCCCCTGCTTCCTTGGATGCGCCCAGGATTTACTGTGAAGCTATTGAAGCTTGAGCTTCAGGGCCCCTTCCAAAGTCTGTGTGGGGGGCCATAAATAAATGTTCAATCTCATACCTAATTTTGTATTCTTTTTCATAAAGAGGGCCACAAAAATTATATAAGCTTGAAGACCACAAAACCTGGATCCGTCCATGGGTGCCTGAGAGGTGGAGCGGTATTTTTGTTGATCGAAGATTAACTCAGAATCGTGTGTTCGCTGGCAGGATTCTACGCTAAGCCCAGAATGTATGTTGACTGGCATGCGGCCGAAGTTCAAGTGTATGTGTTTACCCTTCACACGGTAAGGCCTGCATTATGTACGTTTAGTTATCGAAAAAGACCTCCAGATACGTGTTCACTCGTCGCATACCAAGAACTGAAGGAATGTTTTACCCACGATTGATCGTCGATATATGCAATGCGGACCAAAATTTTGGTAGGGCTATATATCATGTAATTTGGGTTTCGGATTGATTCGACATCCCTCAGCCTGAGAACCCGTTAGCGGAAGCGTAATCAAACTTGTTTTTCCCAATACTGTATCATATGACCCAATTTCTTGAACTGGTTATTAACATATGCGCGATATAATTACTTCGCCCACAAAAGAAAGCCGTGTTCTTTGTCTCATTGTTGAACGTTGCGGTTGCGCCATCGGCAGCTTGGCATTAGCCAGGCTCGAACACCTGCTGTGCTGCCTGCACTTTGTTACGTATAACTGCATGCAGTGCCAATGGTTTCTCTTAGTGAGTTGCACTGTGTTCAAATCAAAGCTTAGTTAGGACTAATTTGTTATGTGCATAAACTGGATACATTACCAAACTTTCCCATTTACATTCTTATTCCAGGGAAGCAGTGTGAGGATCGAACTGCAGTCTACATAGTGTTATCAATCAGATTGCCACGCAATGAAGATTAGTTTTAAGTTCGGCGTGTTTTGTAAAGGTGTACCGCGATAGCGACTCGCTACGGGCTGGACGGTCCCGGGATCGAATCCCGGTAGGTGCGAGATTTCCTCACCCGATACCACCGTCCCTGGGACCCACTGAGCCTCCTATACAGTGGATAACGGGTCTCTTCCAGGCGGTAAAGCGGCCGGGGCGTGGCGTGGACGAATCACCCCCATTTAGCGCCAAAGTTAAAGAAAGAGTAGAGCTGTACCTCTACTCTTCTTCTGGGCTTTCACCTTCTGTTTTAGGGTGAATTGTACCTCATTTGTAAAGTGTATTGAAGGTCTGAACTGAAGAACCTTGCAAATAATAGCTTATGATTTGCTTTTAAAACTGGCATTTTTTTCTCCCTGAAGCTGGCGTGCTTGTTCCAAATTATGTCGGAGAAACGCCTTTAATATTTCCATATAAATAACCTTGTGCATTTGATTGATGAAATAAAAAACTGAGTACAATGATTCGTCCTGTCTGTCCGTCTCTCCGTATGGAACAGCTCGGTTCCCATTGGAGGGAATTTAATTAAATTTGATATGTAAGGATTTTTGGAATATCTGTCTAGAAAATTCAAATATCGTGAAAATATGACAAGAATAACGGTTACTTGACATGAAGACCCATGTACATTTCTAATAGCATCTCGCTGAATTCTCCTTAGAGTGTGAAGTGTTTTATGCAGAAGTCATAGAGAAAATCAAAACAGACGTTTTGTATTCCGTAATTTTTTTTTCCGAAATTCGTGCCGTTTTATGAGATTATGTGGAAGAATTATGGTACAGGGAGACAGGCCAAAGATTACAATATAATACGGCGCATTTGCTCTGCATGCTGGATTACCAATGCTACAAACATAGAGTATGTAATACTTATTGCGTTTCCATTACAAAAATGGTTATGCGAACGCTCCTGAATATCACATTTATACGTATATTTCCTTTCTTGTTACTGTCTTTTTTATTCCCTGTAGTGGAACAAGCATATTTTTTGACGCATGCATGGAATAGATTTTGTTAAATATTTCAGATGTTTTAGTTAAGGATTATTTATTGACTGTGATAACCCTATTACAAGCAGCAACACTTAGCGGTGAATATAGCGGTCACAAGAAAAGATTTGTAGTTACGAGAACTGTACAGACGCTACATGGGTGCTGCGTCACTCACAAAGGAAGGAGAGCAAGATCAATACCGAATTCAGCTCTGAGCAGGAGTGTTTTTGGTCTGTGAAATCCATTCTTGTGTGACATGAGGGATGAGTGTCATGTAAAGAGGGTCGCTTTTTATGAACCCAGTCCTATAAAATGTGGACCCAACGATCAGACAGCACGATTGATATCTGGAAATACACTCATGGTAGCCGTATTAGGGAAGTGAAGTAGCAAGTAGCTGGAGTAAATCGTGATCAGGCTAGTATCTCTCGTCACATGTTAGGTTAGTCAAACAAAAGGGGTTGAGATGGGCGGGGAGTGTGGCATGCATGATAAAGAAGAGAAGAAGAATGCATGCAGGATTTTGGTGGGGAAACTTGAAGGGATGAGACCGCTTGGGATGAAGGCGTGGAGAGATGCGAAGATAATATTAAAATTAATCTTAAGTAGAATAGGTGGATGGGATTTTTGTGGCTCGGTTTTCAGGCCAGTTGCTATGCTTTCTGAAGACGGGAATGAACTTTCGGGTTCCATAAAATGCAGGGGATTTCTTGATTTTCTGAGAAACTACAACGCCTTCAAGGACTATGCGCCACGTATAGGACCTACTGTAATACTTGGTTGGCCATATTAATGCTAAATGTAACCGACATGGTCGGAGAGTTGTTAGTTAAAAGTGCGGCAAAATGAATTCTTGTTTCGGAGGGTAGAATACATTACGACTTACGGTATATATCTTCTTCTTCTTCTTCTTCTTCTCCTCCTTCTTCTTCTTCTTTAACTCCTCCACCTCCTCCTCCCTCTCCTCCTCCTCCTCCGATGCTACAGTTTGTTGCGGACCTTGGCTTCCAATAACGTCTTCTTCCATTCCCGACAGTCTCTGACCATTGCGTGCCTGTTTTTTTAATCCCCTTTATATTTCAGTCCACTTCATCCTCGTCTCTCCATCTTTTACGTGGCCTTCCTCTTTTCCTTGCCCCTTCCTTTGTTGCTGTTGCAGTTGGCGTTGGAATTCTTTGGGTTTGCATTCTTCCAACGTGACCATACCATCTTAATCGGAAGAATTTTATGAATTTTAGAATATCTTACCCTTGCAGTATGTCCTTTATCTCCTTGTTTTCTCTTATACCCCAGCATTCATCTTTTTTCGTGTATGTATATTTTCCTTGCCATCTTCCTTTCAAATATCTGAGCGCGTGCATTCTACTGTGGTCATTATTCAAGTTTTTGGCCCATAGGTCTGTATGAGTCGTATTAAAGTTCCATATAGTTTTGGTTTACAATTCCGGGACATAAGTTTTGTCCTGAAGTGTTTAGTATGTGCTAGGTGTGCTCGGTGTGCTGTCATAATTTTGGAGTGAATGTTTGTCCGCATTCTCTTTTCATTTTATACAGGTGATCCCAAGTATAAGGATGTATTAAGCTGTTAGCGCCTTCAAATTTAAAATCACCCACTGTGACATTTTGTAAATGTTTTCTGGCTTGCGTAGAGGACATTTCCATGTACTTGGTTCTCTTGTCATTGATTCTTAGTCCCTAAAGTGTATATTATGTACAAGTCCTGTCATGTGTGGCTGTTGCCAAAGCGCGTATCAAAAGACGAGGTACGCTGACGTATACTGTCGCTGCATCAGCAAAGACTATTTTAAGAGTACCAGTTTTCAGCGCGAACTGCGTAATGATATCTGGTATTAGTTTCAAATGTTCCCTCTGTTCCTGTGAGAAGACAGAACAACGGTCATTGAGGGGATACACTGAAAGGATAACGAAGGGTGTACTGTTGTTGACTGTAATTAGACACGTTCGCAAAACTGCGAAAAGCGACTCGTAGATTCGTCGTATCTGTGCATCTGTCCATCCGCGTGGAAAAACTCCGCTCCCGGTGGACGAAATTTCATGAAATTTGACATTTTTTTTTTATTTTCGAAAATTTGTCGATAAAATTCCAGTTTCATTAAAATCTAAAACAATAATGGGTACTTTGCATTAAAACCTTTGTACGTACGTTTATGATATCTCGATGACTTCTTAGAATGAGAAAGCTTCGGACAAACGTAGTAAAAATCAAAACACACATTTTATGCTTAATAACTTTTTTTTTCCGAAAATCGTGCCTTGTATGAGATAATGTGAAAAAATGTGGTAGAGCCAGACAGGTCACAGATGACAGCACAATACACCGCATGCGCTTTGCATGCTGGGTAATTAAGGCACGGAGACAAACTCAGAATATGTAATGCATACCGCTTTTCCATGCCAACAGTGGTTACGCGAACGCGCCTCATTGTTACGTTATAGTACATTGCCTCTCTTATTTCACTGTGTCAGGTGCCATTGTATAGATTTAGAATTTCAAATCACTGTGATCCATCGGTTATCACCTTATTTACCATATTCTGAACAGTTACCACGATAAAAACTTTAAGATTTTGAAATATTTATGACATGTAGTGGGTGGCGCAGAACTTACTTTAAACCGCCGGTGTGTTTTTACACATTGAGTGGGAGGTGCCTTTTACGCCATTATTTATAATGAATGGCAGTAGTGGTTTTCCGCCACACATTTTCTCGCGTTTACAAGGCTGGTGTTGGTAGCAGGTAGCTGCATGCTGCCAGTGTAGGACGGAATTCATTGGCATGCCCTTTGTGCAGAATTTCACAAAAGAAATAGTACTTTATTAATGTCACTCCCACTCTGCAGCTGGGCACACGGAAGGTCAAAAATAGATTCCGAACTGAGTGGAATCCAAAAATAGGATTCGATTCTTTTCTTTGCACAAATTACTTGATTCACCACTTTGCTGGGCAGTTTCATCAGAGGGAATTGTAACAAAAGGAATGCTTCTTTGTATAGGAGTTGGAATAAAAGGTGTTTCTGGGGCTGCCCTTGATATCCCTATGTATTTGCTAATCAATTTGTCTGGTTAGAAAAACTTACGGTTAACGAACAGTCTGATAGAAAGACCCAAAGGTTGAGTACATACATTACGATTTGGCACGGCGTCGTCCGCTTTCTCTACTCGCCATTTCGTATTTCCGCAAGATCCATATTAACATAGCGTTCATCCACTTCCTACAAAGTCTTCCATACAGCAGCTGTCCAAAAGATCTCTTTACCAAAATGTTGAATGTATTTCTTGTCTTCCCTATCCGGCCCATTCAGGTATCCTAGTTTTCAGTATCCTAAGATAAATATATAACCTGTATGACCGTCGTCTTTATTTAATACCCCGATGGAGTTAGTTATTTAGTTATATAGGTATGATGTTGTTTATTGTCCGTCTTACACAACAATGTGATGTAAAGTTAAGCTGTAAAGAATTAATGTAGCTACATGTTTCAACCCCTTGGGGTCATCCTCAGGCTTATAAAATCTGAAAAACACAAGGTACTACTGAAGTAGTTACCTACGGGATCCCGTGGTATTACAGTAAGTTAGTTCTAAAATATATGTAAAAAATGGTTAAAATACAGGTGAAGAACATATAATCGTGGTGAATACATGGATCTATGTTGTATACATGTGACTGGTGTTAGTGTACCTTACAGAAATGCCATGATGTATACAACATAGATCCACGTGTTCACCACGACTATATGTTCTTCACCTGTATTTTAACCATTTTTAACATATATTTTAGAACTAACTTACTGTAATACCACGGGATCCCGTAGGTAACTACTTCAGAAGTACCTTGTATGTTTCAAATTTCATAAGCCTGAGGATGACCCCAAGGGGTTGAAACATGTAGCTACATTAATTG
>Ga0123354_10016463_pt1 | contig 11589 bp, 10 predicted proteins | sample TergutLab28metaG_2_FD_97872 | JGI IMG/M metagenome (GOLD analysis project Ga0123354, IMG submission 97872) | Labiotermes labralis P4 segment gut microbial communities from Petit-Saut dam, French Guiana - Lab288 P4 | ecosystem: Host-associated > Arthropoda: Insects > Digestive system > Gut ... | reverse complement strand
TTTGATAGATTTTTTTTATATAGTTTGATATTAAAAACGAGTAAAAGGGTTGGTGGGGGGTACATTGGAAAATGGTGGGAAATTGTTTGGGGGGGGGGGGTACGTTGGTCGTAGGCCTATCTCATGAAATTGGAACTGACGTATTTTGAAAGTCATACAACGGAATGGACTCAACGATTTATGTTCGTTGCGATGTAGAGTCTTATCAACTGGTAAACGCAGACTTTTCGAAGAATTGTAGTCCTTGCATATTTGGGGTTATGAGACTTCACCTCGATATAAGTCACTACGGTCCTTGGTCTGTAACTGCTTACCATTCGACACGGCGCAACAACGCGGAAAACGTTAAATCTTCAGCAGTACAGCTGTGAGAGTACCAAGCTTTGTATAGACTCATCTTGCTTATGAGAGGCTTCCGTGGTTACCTCTTGTGAAACGGGCAATGAGCCTTCGGATTCCACAAAAGCAACTAGGCACTTCAGTAACTGAGACACCACCAGTCTCTCGAGGTAGGAATGAGGTTTATTACTCGTTGCGATTCTTGTTCGATTCAGTCATGAACGTAAGGGACTACATCATCATGTATTTGCTGAATATATAAAATTATAAGGCTGCGTTACATCTTACATAGCCTAGAGGAAGCTCTTGATTTCAGAAGACGGTGAGATATTTTATAATACCACGTTTTTAATAAGAAAAGGAAATTAAACTACCCAAAGGGAAAGAAATAGAGCTCCATGCCGTGTAGTAAAAACAGAGAGGCTTCTAAAGCAAACTGAAGAGTCCGAACTGAAGTAATGCTAACGCGTTTAGGGTTTGCTAAGGGAGTACTAAACGCGGAAATAATGGACGGAGAAAGAAATTCGATTGGCGAAATTATGCTGGCAAAGGAAAGTGCAGTGTCACGTGGCATCACGTGTGAGAATGGGGTGGGGAAGGCGAAGTAGCTACAAGGCGATGACTCGGACAGAGACGCTGGAAGAGGGGAGAGAATGGTTACCGAGGCTGGAAATGGCTTTCCGCAGCCACACTGACCAGCAGATAAACCGGAGGCTGGGAGATAATCAACAGAAAGCAGGACGAATTCAAAATACATACACGGCCAAATAAATAATTTGTAAACACCCTACGGCACAATTTGGGGGTATGGTAGAAGAAGGAAAATTACATTCATGAAGAGATCAGTTTTACAGCAGCTTACTAAACACTTGTTTCTTTTCTGTTTAGCAAGTTCCAGATGCAATTATGGATTAGAGGAATAGGTAACATTCTGTTATTGCAAGTATAGTCATATACAGGGTTTCCCAGGCGGAAAGGTCACTATTCTGGGAGGTCATAGTATCGGTCATTCTAAGCACAAATTTGCATATGAACATGTGTCCTATTCCGAACGGTTTCCGAGATAGAGCTATTTGAATGTACAACCGCTAAATTGTTGATAAGAAAGAGATATTACGTGTACGTACTGTTTCTAATACAGGTATTTATTGTTCAAGTGACAGAGTTGGTACAGGGGTATAATAAATGTTCGAAAATTCCACCGTCAACATCACTGCACTTTGCAACTCGTGTGAAGATATGGCGTGTTGTTCGTCTGAGTGCGTCTTGACGTTCCTTTATGCAGGCGATAACATCCAGTATGTTAACGAGCAGTTTTCCGTGTATCCACTTTTTTCTGTAAGCTTCACTCTTCATCAAACCCCACAAACAAAAATCTCACGGGGTTAAATCTGGAGATTTTGGTGGCCAGTTAATGGTACTGCCACGACCGATCCACCTGTTAGGGAAAGTGTCATTGAGATGTTGCATCACATGTCGGCTTCAATGAGAAGGGCCTCCGTCATGCTGAAAGTACATAGCAATCCGCGTAGCCAAAGGAACATCCTCTAGTTGTTTTGGTAATTCATTTTGCAGAAAGTCCAGGTAATTTTGTCCTCTCATACGATCGTCTAAAATAACGGGACCAATCAACATGTCATCGATCATATCGCACCACACATTAATAGAAAAACGACGTTGAAAATTTGTTTCCACAGTACCATGTGGATTTTCGTGAGACCATCAATGCGAGTTACGTGTGTTGTTGATTCCGTTACGGGTGAAAGTAGCTTCATCAGTGAATAGTATTAATCGAAGCCATTGGCGATTAGTATGTAACCAATGACAAAATTCTAGACGCATGGCACTGCCCCCAGGGTGTAGATTTTGCACAGGCTGTGGGTGAAATGGGTACAAGCCGTCTTCATGCAATGTTCGCCATACACGTGTTCGTGAAACACCGATACGTGCTGAAAGTCTTCGAGTGCTAGTAGTAGGGCTACTCTGTACCATATCAAGAATGTTTTCCTGTTCATGTTTTGTTTACGTGCCCTTTCAGATGAAACATGAGCACTGGGAAGCGTACCGCATTCTATTGAACACGTATTGAGCAAACATGCGGAATATGAACTGAATCTGTGAGAAAATTAGAATAATTAAGTGTGTGGTGCACATGGTTGGCAATCTTTAGACAAAGAATAATAGAATTTAGATTCCAATAGCAGGACATTTTGCTCGCGGTCGTCTGGTACGTGCAGCCGTGTAATTTCGGAAACTGGTGCCTACGTAGCAATATTTTAGACGGAAGTATTGCATCCCTCTTTGGAGCACTCTGCTATGGCTTCCTTTCATTCATCCCCAGACGGTTCCAGTTTTTCTGATGTCCTTGTACTGTTAAAATTATTCCAGATAATAAGGCTATCTAAAACACCCACCTCGCAGAGAACACAATCCTTTCCACTATAAAGGGCAATATTATGTTTCGAGAAGTACAAAGATCGGTAATTACTGCAGGTATCACATGAAAAAATACACCGAAATTTTAGGTTTTTCTGCAGTGTGAATGCCATATAGACTCGTAGTTTCCTATGTTTCTACAATACTAGTGGGTCTATTCTTAGTAATAAACCAACTAAATGCACAAATTCTTGTTTTATAATAAGTTTATTGTATGCCCCTACATGTTACGAGCACTGTTGTGCTCGAAATATGTAGGGGCACACAATAAACGTATTATAAAACAAGAATTTGTGCATTAAGTTGGTTATTACTAAGATTATACTGAGACGCTGTGTCAGCAAAATATAAAAAAAATTAGTGGGTCTATATTCGTAGTTAGTCTTGGATGACTGGTTGGACCGCATGATGTAAAGATGAAGCACTGAAATCCTTCGAAATGTCCTAACTGTTTAGCACTCTACATGGTGTAAAATCACAAAAACTAAAATCTTCAGCGGCACCCCTCTGGGGAACTCACGTCTCGCACATAACCACGGTTGGAAAAATTAAATCTCTTAATGAAGTTAGCACTAGACTTTAGAGGTTAACGTCTTGTCTAACTTTAACCTCATCTTTGTAATTTGAGTACTGGGCCAATAAATGTACAGCCCCCTTATCACACCCAATATTGCTGCATATGTCTTAAGCTGTAGCCACACAGGCTAGTTTTACAGCAAAAAGGACGCTACTGGACGCTGAAAGCTCTCATGGCAGTGACATTGGTTTTATCATCAATAATACCTGCGAAACCCTACCTATTTGAAAATGGGCACCAGTTAACATTCCTCTGTAACAGCACTATGAAATTAAAACAATTCGTTAGGTGTGACAGCGTACACAGAAACCAAATTATACGCGTGCATGCTCTTTCTCGCGCAATAACTAATGTGATTTTCGAACAGTCTCCCTCTCCAGTTTCATCTCCTATAGATCGCGCCATGTATTCCGGTGTTCTGAGATGTGACTTCGCCTCGCTGGGTGAAACCCTTGTTATATATAGCGCCATATTGTATTACACATGCATGCCAAAATAACACTTTTGGGTCAAAAGAAGCACCTTCCTATTAGGAAACATACAGAGGGCAAAACATTTTCAAAATAAGTGAACCTATGTCGTTATTAAATAACGAGACTAAAGTCAGAACGCACTTACTAACGAAATTACTGTATCTAGAGATTACTTACTTACTTACTTATTTAATCCATGGAGCAGAGTTCTTCTTGAGAAGCTAACCGGTTCTCAGATAGTGAAGAAAATCACCATATTTTATGGAACCCGAAGGTTCATTACCGCATATACAAGTGCCCACCACCTGTCCCTAGCCTGAGCCAGACCAATCCAGTCCATGTCTATCATCCCACTTCCTGAGGACATATTTTAATATTTTCCTCCCAATATCTAGAGATTATCCCCTTCAAAATAATTTCCGCCAAAAGCACAACAAGCTTTGCACTAATATTCCATTGTTCGAAACATCCCCGAAATAATTTTATATTTGTTTCAAGAAACAATGCCGTCTTCTCCGAACAATTAACATTATAAATTGAAGGTTTTTGTGTGGGCAGTTTCCTTCAGTTTCACCAGAAATTTGATCTTTATTTGGTATACATTGTGTATTATCTACCACGACGGCTGTCAGCTTAAAAGGTTTATCAAACATGATATTTACTTGACAATGCTAGCGTAACATATCGTGACTGGCGAAAGGTTCAGTGGGAATCAGCATTCGTTTGGGCGTAATTCGGAGAACAAAGGGAAAGTAAGGAGCCGAGAGCGCCGTCACGTCATTTGTTTAACAACCACACCTTGTTTGCAGAATGCCTAATGTTTAAAATAGTCAAACACTTCTTTTGGTACTGTTCTGTTGACAACAAGCATTCAAATAAAGGCCTATGGAACACAGGCATACTAACGTATATTCTAGTAGAGGTAAACGCAAAGATAAAGTTCCTCTAGAAGAAACCACGAACGCCCAGAGGAGTAGACGTATAGCTTTACGCTTTCTTTAACCTCGGTGCTAGATGTGGTGGGTGGCCAACGCCACGCTCCGGCCGCTTTACCCCCGGGAAAGACCCGGTATTCATTGTATAGGAGGCTGGGTGTGTCCCAGGGCCGGTCTGGACAAGTGGGAAATTTTCGCCCCCAAAGGGATTCGATCCCCGGACCGTCCAGGCTGTAGCGATTCGCTATACCGACTGCGCTACCCCGGCCCTACTGATATTCTTGTCTCCTAAGTTATTTGTGTGTGCCCTATATTTAGAATTTCAAAACCGGCCGCAGTCGTGAATACATTTAAAGCTACCATAAATTTGAAATTCCTTCGTCGTGGGCAGTACTTGCAATTTAAGGCCCAGCATCACCGAAGAATTTAGGAATCTCAGATTTATATGGATGTGTGTCGTGTTCAGAGAGTACACTAAATCAGGCTGTTACTAGCAGGCTTCTTGCTGCGGAGAGCATGCTTCAGTTACAACGGACATGTGGTGGAGAAAGGCATAATGGGACAAGACTTTACCCAAGAAATTTGGTTCCAGCCGGTCAGTTACAGTTGCATAATTTTTTGTATTCATTCATCGGTTAACCAAAGTTAACAGAGACAAATCCCCAAGGGAAGAGACTACAGGCTTTTCACACTTCACGGGTTCGTCGTTGATACAACAAAAACCACGAAATATTTTTACCAAGAAAATATTTGGCAAAATAGACATGTTAAAATTCCGACACTTTAAAACGTAATATTTGATGCCTCAGCACGATCTGTTTATCATTCACCAACTCTGCAGTCATTTAAATAAACTGTACTTGGGCTTGTGTTTATTGTGGTTCGTAGAATAAACAGGGAATATTCCCAAGACAGCATTAACCTATTGGTATTAGTAATAACTAGTGTTTTCTGAAAGGCATTAACTGATATGTCCTAAGAAGTATTTCTACGAGTTTCACGTCAAAAGTTCATGGGCCGTGGTTCGTTTACCGTCAGTGGGAAATTCATTGCTGTTTTCTTCAAAATGTCCAGACCAGTTCTAGCCTACCCAGCTTCCTAATCAGTGGGTATCAGGGTGCTTCCTTCGGAGGTAAAGCGGCCGGGGCCTGAGGTTAATCTCCACTACCACATATGCTTGTATGTCATGTGCAGGAAGTTTTAACTTTATATCTTCTAAAGTTTTAAACACATCAAAATGCCTCGCTTATATCTCAAGTAAAAAATACCCAAAAGTCTGTTCCAGACGATGCTTTTCAAAAACTATTTTAGATCAGAATTCATCCCATCCTTTTTCACAGCCGGTACCTCAAGAAATTTTCGGTTTCAGAAAATTCTGCTGCCCACACCAAGGACGAGTGCTTCATTTTCCCGTTCCCATAATATCTCCCTCTGCAACCTACTTAACTATTCTGTATTAATCTGATATTTATACTGATGAAGTAAGCACTCTTATGTTCCGTCTGTCACTTGCTTCAGTGTTGGTTTCCGGCCAATTCTGTCGAGTGCCAGGACTATTACCGATACTGCAGGGCCTACCGTCAGCAGTCACGCTACAGAGGGATGTACAGCACAGCGTTCGTCTTACGAGTCGAAGGACAATTGACACAACAGTTACACGACACTACCAGATAAATGAACGATTTACACCGGAACAGGGTACACAGAATAAATAGCACATGTCCACCCTACTTCTATCTGTATTCCTATTCGTGTTCCTCCTCCACCTACTACTCCTCCTCCTCCTCTCCCTTCCTATTCTCGTCCTCCTCCTCCTTCTCGTCTCCCTCCCTATTCTCCTCCTCGTCCTCCTCCTCCTCCTTCTCCTCTCTCTCCCTATTCTACTGCTCGTCCTCCTCCTTTTTCTCCTCCTCATCATCACAAATCCAAGCTACTTCGCGTTTTTTGTCTGGCGTCTCTAGCATTTTCAGTTTTCAATGAGGACGCAGCATTTTCGGAGTTCCGCCCTAACGTATCCTTTGTATGTTCTCCAGCCACTTGTTTGACAAATTTCTATAGGATGAGGCAGAAACACCTGGCAGTTTTCTAAATTAAATAACTAATCAAAGAAAAGATACGATTCCTGGACACATTCGTATTGTACTCAGAAATCAATGTAGAATTAACTGCTGCCACCAGCGTTTGAAAATAACAGAAAGGTCATTACGCGTTCCAGAAAGTCGTTAGATGTGGTTTGAATACACTGCAGAATTTGATGTTTTAAGTGACAGATGCGGGCAGGACGTGTCTCCTTCAATTTGGTCTTCATCTGGGAGCAAAGGAAAAAATCCTACTTCTTCGCTGATAACACTGTTCAACACACAAAATGAATTCATAACCAAAATAGTTTATTCCTCTTCAACTAAATGTGCTGAGACCAAATATGGCCTTAAAATTCAATTCTTGGCTCTAGTTGTCATGATACATGAAGTGTGGCTTAATACGTAAAATAGTTACTTGGGAAGGGATAGTGTGTCAGCACTGCGCTCCCAGACGGTGAGTAATGAAAGAAAATGTCAGAATTTCAGTGTATCGTAAAAGGCACGAAGATATAGTTCAGTTCTTTAAATTGGAAAGGGGTCTTGTTGCTTGCACTGATATTGATGGCCTGGACTAGCAACTCTTTATAGACTCATTTCTGTTCAGTCTCAGAGCAGTTCTCCATCTCAATGGCAACACCCTACATTCCATTCCTGCTGGTCATTCAGTGCATAGTGAGTCATATGAGAATATGAAGATTCTGATGGAATGCATTAATTACGATAAATTCAAATGGTAAATCTGTGGTGACCTAAAAGTTATTGCATTACTACTTGGACTACAAAAAAAATTCACAAAATATTGATGCTTTTTTTGTGAATGGGACAGCAGAGCTCGGTCTCTTCATTACTGATGAAAGGATTGGCCTGCCAGAAAATCTCTGGAACCAGGAATCATGAATGTGGAAAATCAACAACTAGTGGAACCGAGTAAAATTTTGTTGCCATCCATGCATTTTAGGTTTGGTCTGATGAAAATTTTTGTAAAGGCCATGAACCAAGAAGAAGCTGCTTTTACTTACTTAAGAGAAAAGTTCCCCAAACTAAGTGAGGCAAAACTGAAAGAAGGTGTTTTGATTGGTCCACAAATACGAGAACTTATCAAAGACGAATACTTCGAAAAGCTCCTTCAAGGCGACGAAAAGGCGGATTAGGACAGTTCTAAATTTGTACTAACAGGATTTTTGGGAAACAGAGTGGCTCAAAACTATGAGGAGCTTGTAAACAAACTTTTGCAGAGCTACCAGAAATTATGCTGCAACATGTCACTAAACATACACTTCCTTCACTCGCATTTGGATTTTTTTTCCAGAGAATTGTGGTGCAGTGAGTGATGAACACGGATAACGTTTCCATCAAGACATTTCTTCAATGGAGAAGAGATATCAAGGGAAATGGAACTGTGCTATGATGGCCAACTGCTGCTGGACTTTGGCGAAGGATGTCCCTACCGTGGAATACAAGCGACAGGGGGGAAAAAAAATTGTGTTAAATAATGAACTTACGTAAAAAACTGTGCAGATGTTCAGTTTACGTTGTAAATATTATTCCTAAACAGAATAAGTCTACTAAGCACATACTTTTCGACTGAATAGTATTTAGTTTTTTATTTAATTCACCGTTCCGTATAACATTTCAACCTATTTCGTAAAATATCATAGTGGTAGCATAATTTTAAAACTAGAGCCAAGTAATTTTTATATGTCCCTTTTCTAACTTCATAGATACAAACAAATAAATTAATAACATATTAATCACAGATACAAAAAATATTTTGAAATTTGTTGTCCAGTGTAACAAGACGGTTGTAGAATGTAAACTGTAAATACTGTACCGGCTGTATCACTTACATCCGTCTTCAGTTGACAGGGTCTTCTGAGTTATTACATCTTTTGTGCACCGGCTTTTCGGAAAACGCGCTCCCTCAATCTACAGGGTGACGGTAAATTACTCACCCTGAAGACAGGTAGGACGTTCCCACGCTAATAATGAAGGCAAACAAGGTAACCACCGTACCGTCTGTATCCAATCCAGCTGTCTCCACGCGAAATGTGTTCCTTTTTGTCTATTTTAAACGAAATGGAAACATGCCAATAGATTTTTTTTTGTAAAATCCACACAATAAATTTTCTCGCAGATCGGTCCGGTGGGAATCAAGGTTACCACGCGGGCAGATGAACCGACAAGCACGACCGAAATGAACATATTTCACAACATATTGCCTAAGGCGTTGAAATTAATTAGCTTCGCACATTTCTTAAGTCTATCTAAAACCAGAGGCCTAATTATTCCCTATAAAGCAATTTTTTTCGTAAAACGGATCGTTTTGTTTTTATTTTTAAATTATATTCAGCCTGTTTAATTGACACACGATTTGCTGGAGTGCATTTTTTTTACAGGTAGCTTGTATATCATATTTAGTAAATAAAAGGGTGCGCTGATGTAGGCCTTCATAAATATTACAGTACGGTCTCGTTTTACGACGGGGTTACATTCTAGAATATTTGGTTGTAAATGGAATCTCATAAAACTAGTACTATTTAAACGGTTTAAATTAAGATAGGTTCATGGGTCAAACAAATTAGTCAAATAATTTTATAATTTACAATATTTCTTTATATTACGACAGAAATTTTAATTTAATGAATTAGGTGTATAGAAAATAATACAGCTAAGTGAAAAAAATATCAATTTTTTTTTTTGTTGAAGAAGGCCAAGGCTGTGATTCAGAAGACATCAAGAATGAATGTAACGTCAACTGTTTGATTTTTTCGGTCTTTTTGATGGACATCATGGGTGGTAAAATCACAATCAACTTACAAGAACTGCACTAAACTAGAAAAAGAAGAAACACTTGCACACCGGAAAAGTGCTAGAAACGCAGTAAGTAGAGAAAGGACGCTTGAGTTGCGACAGTGATGCACCAAAAGTCGGGAGTGCTCGGTCCGACTCGACAATGGTCGTAAAAGTGAATCGTCGTAAAACGAACCGTCGCAAAACGAAACCTTACGGTATTTACACAACTTTGTTACACTGAATGCTGGACAAACTACAGGAACGAAGTAGCCTGATCATCAACTATTTCTTGTATATTCATATTTCTAATGTTCCTGTCTCGAATACACGCACCCACCTGGCCGCCTGCCCTCAGGAAAGATCAGCGATTCACTTCCTAAAACACACGCGCTGTAGGCCCAAAAGTTGCCATCCAGTGCAGTTCCTTTTCAATCTGTTCGTTGTTCCGCCAGTGACGAAAATACTGTGGTCTTTAATGGACGTTTCTTGTCCTTATATAAGTTCTGTGCACCGCTCACTGGCAGCAACACTTTCTTCCTCCTCACCACAATCAGAGATTTTCATTGCCATCTGCTTATCTAACGTACTTCATTCTTACCGCAAAATTTCGATCCTGAAAAGGGAGGCAGCATATTTCTCCGAAACTCCCGCATCCGCCGGTAAAACTTCAAGGCGTCACAAGCCAGAATACCTCACTCTGAATGCTCGGCGCTGTGAGAACCTTAGAGTTTACAACAAATTAATTTTACTTGAATCATTACATATGCATAGAAGTCGGAAATCGGGTCATAGAGGGTAACTAGAAGGATGATAGAAATAACTCGAGCTGTTTATCTGTGACGGAAAATAGACTGCAAATCGTGTTAAGGACGTTCATATTTCCTCTTATGTGGATGACCCAGCAGTAAACGGGCCCCCAGTTCGGGGAACGTGGTGTAATGGTGTAGATAATGTCAGCTGCGTCTGTTTCAGTATCTGCTATTTGTGGTCAATGACAGTTCAATGATGTTTCCATTAACCCTATTTTCATGGAATGATCTGTTGCTTTATTTGCACGCTACGTTTCAATGACAACTTATAACATCAACTGCTTTCAGGAGACAAATGGGTGGCTCGAACTGGCACGAAACGCCAGAAGATATATCTTGTGACGTGTAGCAGCAAGCGACTAAGAAGACCTGAAGAATACTTCGTATCGGGAAAATTAGGCATCTTGAAATTTAAGTGACAGGAACGTATGTTAACTTGTTTAATATCTTCTAAGCAGATAAGGCTTAAGGCCAATTAGTGGATGGCCTTTAATAGGCCCATCTGTTTCGGAAGGCTCGGAAATTTATCCTCTCCAAATCTCCTTCCGCTTCTTCGTCTAATAGCCACCCATACGCTTCCTTCGTTTATAACGCCTACTTCACTGTCATTACTCCTCCGCCCTTTCAATTTACATCAGTAGAAATCTCGCAATTTCCAGTCTACACGCCTGTAATACTGACCCATTTCCTTACCATGTGTACCGTCCTGCCTTAAATGCAGACGCAGAAATTAAACAGCCGGCACATATGACGCTGTGGACTACGGAAAGATAGTCTGCGTCTGTGTATTAGGTTAGGTTAGGTTAGTTAGATGCAGCGCGTCAAAGTTTGCATTATCACTGTCATGCTGCCTGTAGCGAGAATATATGTTACCGCCCTGAAAAGTGCGAAAGTATGTATGTATGTGTGTATGTATGTATGTATGTATGTGTGTATGTATATATGTATGTATGTGTGTATGTAGGTATGTGTGTATGTATGTATGTATGTATGTATATATGTATGTATGAATGTATGTATGTATGTGTGTATGTATGTATGTGTGTATGTATGTGTGTATGTGTGTATGAATGTATGTATGTGTGTATGTATGTATGAATGTATGTATGTATGTGTGTATGTATGTATGTGTGTATGTGTGTATGT
>Ga0123354_10016462_pt1 | contig 11590 bp, 5 predicted proteins | sample TergutLab28metaG_2_FD_97872 | JGI IMG/M metagenome (GOLD analysis project Ga0123354, IMG submission 97872) | Labiotermes labralis P4 segment gut microbial communities from Petit-Saut dam, French Guiana - Lab288 P4 | ecosystem: Host-associated > Arthropoda: Insects > Digestive system > Gut ... | reverse complement strand
ATACCACAACGTAACACCAACACACATCGAACCAGAACAATACAACCCATGTAATAACGCATCAAATAAGTCGCAAGCTCCTGAGGATGGATGTATTAACATCCGAAACATGTTGAGCATTAAATAATAAAATAATAAAACAAGTGACATCAAGTTGGTCTCTCTTTATTCAACTATCAAGATGATGCACGGTCCAATAAACATAAGACTCCTTTAATATTCGTACATTAATCAGTACCTGCCTACCAGACTAAACGGCTTAATTACAGACACCATTGCAAGAAACCCAAATTGCCATAGACTATTTCTTTGTCGTTAATAATTGTTATATGATTAGATTCGAGTCACAGAAAAAATGAACACAGGTGTTTCTATATTTGTCTTGCAGCAACGCCGCTATTGCATGCATTCTACCACTCCCAACTAATCAAATTTTATTAGTACTTGGTCTATTTTGAACTTTATTTTATTAAAATGTGGATCCTATATTTCCCGTAGAACATGTTTTAAGTCAGTGGCAGTATCAATTATGACAAAGAACAACAAAAACACACACGTTTCTCTCCCATTAACCTTTTGGCGCCGGAATTATTATTTAATTTTAGAACATCCTGTATATTAAATGTGAATAATACAGGAACCAAATAAGTTAGAATTATGAAACAAACTGCATTTTGAAGAGGAAAAAAAGGAGAGTATACACCATGTTTAAAATATTCGGTACCTGTATTTGTTGAATAAATATATAAAATGCAACTTTTGGAGGTTAGCGGTGCGGTACGTCAACTATAGCTGACGTTAGGCGTCTAAAGGTTAAGGCAGCAGCTGTGATTGATATAATATTTTTCTTGTAGGTAATATGGGGAAGTAAAATTTTAGCTTTACCCCCATCTTCCGCTCTCACTTTTCCCTGACCTCGTAAATTATAACGCATAATTAATTGGAAAGGACGCAGACGAAGAGGGCTGTAGCGTCATTTAAAGTATTAGCCATGAAACTCCAGCCAGGTATTCCATCCAGTCTCTGCGCCGAAATTTCAATGCGGGGTCTCCAACGGCCAAGCAACGGCTCCAGAGCACCCGAAATCTGCCTGCGGTACTCTCGATACAAATTAGACAAAGCTCGCCAGGATTGCCCGTAGGTTTTATCGCCGCCACCTTGAATCTACATTTTTGTCATAATTATAGTCATTATTATAGTCATTATTATTTTTAGAAGTTGGTAATAGGTCTGTACTTAAAACTGATTTGGTACTGTTGCTTTTGACAGGTATATAGAAAGAGGAATGCGCAACATGCGGTGAAAAGTGCTTTAATTTCCTCTCGATTATGATGCATTTATATCATCAACACAACTATAATTCACTTTAATTGGACAGCTATTACCATACATAATGATGGACTCAAATAGCCAGATGTACAGCGAGTGTTATAAAAACGTACTTTTATTATTTCTACTCGTTACTAGCAGCAGAAGAAGAGAAAAGGCTGCAATTCATTTACATAGGAATGTGAACCACGAGAGAAGTCGTGGAACTGTGGAGGCCCGACCTAACATGTCCAGGACTTCCTCTTGTATGTTAGTGAAGACCGAAGAAGGATCTGTCAATACAATCAATTGACCGACAGAATCACACTCACACACGGTCCTTTAGATTAGCCCCTGTAAAGACGAAGCACAGACTCCTTTATTTAAAGACTCAGTACTTACCGCACAGTAAACACTTTTCACCTCGGTTATAAAGACCGATCAATTTATGAAATATGGGTAAATTTCGCTATTTGTTCTGAGATAAATACAAAACACATAACTACAGTATGGTAGAATGTAAAATTCTTGAATGTCAAACCTGTTGGTGCATCACGTAACCAGTAGGCTCTAAAAGGTTAAATACAGACTAGGACGCACAACCGTATTTTGGTTTCTGAGTTACAGGGGAGAAGGTTCAATAAGTGTAGTGGAATGGACTTTCGGAAATGGGGACTGGACTCCTGGAACACATCCTCGCACAGCGTCGAGGAGGATTCAGAAGTCCACCCATCTTTCTACAAAATGGGTACTAGCCAGCCAGAAGATTTGTGGCTACTGGGAGGTACCTTGGAGGGAAACATGTCTACAGCTGTGTCATCTGCCTTTGCAAAACACGTGTGTGTGGTCTTACTTAGTACATTACATAATTTCTTCAGTCGGAGACAAATGATAACATTAGTTATTCGTAAAGGAGAGTGGTCGAGTTTTATGAAGATAAATTCTTTTTTTTAACGGAACGACAGACCCTAGTGGACCAAGGACTCATTGTCGAGGCTTCACGATCACACTCAGACACACCACAGTCGGCAGGACTCCTCTGGACGAGTGATCAGCCCGACGAAGAGAAATCTCTCTGACAACACACTACACTCACAAGAGCGAGACATCAATGCCTCTGGCGGACTTCGAACCAGTAATCACAGCAAACGAACAGCCAAAAACCCACGACCTAGGCCCCGTGGCCACTGGAATAAAGCTAAGAACAAAGCTTTATTCGGTTTAAAGCAGACAACACACAGGCGTGCTCTCTGTAACTGCAGTTAGCCAACTAACCCAACTTCTCGCGTAAAGCCTGCTGACGAGTCCAAGAACAGCTACTAAAATCAGTTCTTTTTTTAGTACCATAATATTGCGATCGGTACCTGTTAAAAAAAAAGAGATGGCACAAAGAAATTACAAATGAAACAAATAAGAAATGAGATAAAAAGTGTCGTAGATAACAGGTTTTCCGAAACGTCGATATCTGTTTTTCGGATTACGGCGTCACACAAGGCAAGAAAATTATCTCTTTGTTCCAGCAGCAAAGACATCACATCTCATGAGAAAAATACAGTAAGAGGAAAACCAAGACGTGAAAAGAAACAGAGGAAGAATTAAAGAAAGAAATTTCAAAAAAGATAAAAGGGATATTAAACCTTGATATAAAACGCGTGAAAACTCGTATCGACGGCCAACCTTTACGTGTAGCAGCCCATTACAGGTGGAAGAAATTCCAGGAATGGCGACTGAACGTGGGACCAGTGCAACGAACGCTTCTGATATTTGTACTGTCATTTGCGGTTGAATAAATTCAGGTAGAAGGAAAAACAAAAGTAACTGAATGTATTTTACTGATTCTGAGACATCGGAGAGTGGAAGGAACGCCATCTGGTCTGGCATTCCCAGCAGGCGTGGCTGTTTTTGCCGTTAGAAATTAAATCTGAGAGCCTCGAATTTCAAAGCATAAATTAGGTTAACTGGTTGCAATTGGAGGAACTTTGCAGCGCAAAGAGATAACCAGCACATAAAGCCCAGAGGGACATTAAATATGCAGTTCGGACGACAACGTGACGACACAAAATAACTTTGTAATTCCCAAAATATACCAGAATAAAAATAAGAAGTAGATTCAAATGGAAGTCATATGTATTGGAAAGTACACTGAAGTAGAACGTGATGTTTAAAGTAGCTTGTTTATACATCCATACTTCCGTATCATTATCATCATTAGATGATACTGTATATCAAGGACACCAAAATGAGGTTACTAATTATATGTTTAAGCTTACTTCACTGCTGACTGCTTTCTTCTAAAACACTTTAGAAAGTTACCCACAATACATTAAATTGACATTTACTGTGTAGTGTTATATATAATTATATATTGTTATATATTTATTATGCATAAATAACATATTGATCCCAGAATGACTGGACTTTGGGAAAGGGATATCTATTGAAAACGCAGTCTACAAGCTCACAGAGACTGTACTCAGACCTAATGAAAAATGGTATGCATTTTGAAGGAAATGTCTGGGATTTGGCCAAAGCTTGTAACAGTGAAAATGACCCTATCTTGCCAGATAAATTATATTTTTCGATTTTCAACAAGCAGGTGCATATTTGTTCCATTCTAATCAACGGATGGGAATAACACAAAGATGATGGAAAACGTTTAATAATTCTTAGAATTTTTTTCTGAACCTGGGAAAAATAGACACGGAGTGTCTGTCAGTAATTTGGCCATCAATATACACAAACAAATTTAACAAAATTAAAACAGAACAACACTGCTCAAAGGGCCTAAATTATGCGTGATGTTTGGGTTCCTGTCACCACAGCATGGCGCATCCTCAGGTTGCGGATGGATGAATGGCCTCCAATATGGAGGGTAGCTGCGAATATATTGAATAAGCAGTCGCAGTCAGCCGACAAGGGGTGATCCTCCAGGTTGGGGGTTGGATGTGATTCTGACAGTTACTCGCTGTAGAAACGTTTCATGTTACAAATCGTTCACACAGAAAGCCTCGGACATGACTATAGGGGAGTGGAGAAAACTACATAATAAGGAGCTTCATGATCTGCACTCCCCACCAAATATCATACGGGTGATCAAATCGAGATGCGTGGGATGGTCGGGGCATGTAGCACGTATAGGGGAGAGGGGAGGCGTATAGACGGTTTTGGTGGGGAAACCTAAGGGAAAGAGACCACTTGGAAAACCCAGGCGTAAATGGGAAGATAATATTAAGATGGGTATTCAGGAAGTGCGATGTTGGGGCATGGACTGAATCAATCTGGCTCAGGATAGGGGCAGATGGTGGACACTTGTAAACGCGGTAATGAACCTTCGGGTTCCATAACATGCGGGGAATTTCTTGACTAGCTGAGAACCGGTTAGCTTCTTAAGAAGGACTCTGCTACATGGAGTGAGTAAGTAAGTATGTACATAAATTATTGGTTTAAAAATGTATAAAAGGACTTACAAATACAATGCCCTTTTATTTAATTAATACTAACCAAATTGGAAGAGAAGTATTGAAAAAATACCTCCAAAGTTTTGTGCAGTACCTATTTAATGACTGTGTTTCATAACAGCAGCACTGACATTCCCCAAACAACTAATATGTTTTCTTTAGATCTCTAATGTCATCGTAAATAAATATGGGGCTAATTTATCTAATAATAAAGATGCAGGTACTATAAAAAACACTGTCAGAATTACAATTGGTGCAGTACTTAGAAATTCATGCATAAGTCAGTTTTAGGGATTGCACACATTTAGCTTTTCCACGTAAGTGAATATTATCATTAAATTTTTACCAATAAAGAGGAATACTTTCAGACAAATGAAGCTGTACATGGTACGAATACATGAAATAACTGCCGTCTTCACTTCATATTGCCGAACTCTAATTTTTAATTCACAAAGGAACGCAGTGTGTTGATAACAAGACAGTGAACACAATTACACGTAAATTCAAATTTCTTAGGAAGGAATATTAAGGTAAAATTTAAATTCCCACTTCTGCTGTGTTGAAACTGTAATGTGTAAAATAATAGAAAATTTATTTTCTCTTTTGTATCCTACAATGTATTTAGTGTGCCAACGAACACTGTACACGGAAACACACAATTATTATATTGTACCAATTATATATATTTTGCATTGTATGATTCATTCCAAACCCTATTTTCACTTCGAATTCTGGATTCATGGAATGTATTAGTGACGTATTTATGTACGTATCGGTGCCGAATGTCGGTATAACGACTCGCTGCGGACTAGACGGTCCGGGGATCGAATCCCGGTGGGAGGGGAGATTTCCCGCACCCGTCTAGAACGGCCCTGGGGCCCACCCAGCCTCCTATACAATGGTAACCGAATCTTTTACAGAGCGTGGCGTTTAAAACCCAACTCAATCTAGCGCCGAGGCTAAAGAAAAAGTAAAGCTATACTTGTACTCCCCCTCTGGGCCTTCGTGGCCTGTTCTAGAGAGAACTTTACCTTTACCTTTACCTTTACATTTATCAGTAGCGAATTCTGATCTGGCGGGCAAGTCTAGCGGAACGGTACCATGCTGCATTTTGTACCTTCCCGCTAGACCTGAATTCCGGATCAGGATTGGTCACTATGTACGTACGCAAGAGTGCATATGTGCCTGTGTATAAGTGTGCATACGCATTAGGGTGGCCAACTCGAATATAAACGACGGTACAGCTGCGAGATACACCGAGTAGAAAGAAACGCGAATTTTAAAAAAAATAGACCGTGATATTGTGGAACGAATTCAATGGGTTCAGGGCAGTGACCAATGTTACCTTAATGTGAACACAGAAATGGGTCTTAGAGTTGCATAAACTGTAGGGAATTTGAGTAGCTGATTGACTATTTTTTTTTGTCTCTTTCACGATACCACCTAGTCTTTGGAGACTAACTAGGTATTTTATTCTCTCCTAAACTGCTACGTTGTCTATTTGCTGCAGGCGTCGTCCAACGGTTCAGCCTGCTTTATTCTGGCTCCTCATCATGCTTGAGGTTTTTCTAGATCACACACAACGACGCATCACAATCGGTAGGACTCCTCTGGACGAGTGATCAGTTCGTCGCAGAAACCTCTACCTGATAACACACAACACTTCACAACAGACCAAACATCCATGCCCCCGGTGGGATTCGAACCCACAATCTCAGCTGGCGAGCGGCCGTAGATCTACGCCTTAGGCCGCGCGGCCACCGGAACCGGCTGATTGACTATTAGCTTCTAAGGAATAACCCAATACCAGTGAATTTCTGCGGCATTCAACTAATTTGCAGCCCCATTTGGACACTTTACGTGTCACGATATTCGGCCCTACTCACTTTGCTACGATACGCTGACAGCGCTGTTACAGCAGCAGAGCCAGAGACAGCCCGTTAGGTTTGTGTACATGCTGACACAGCAAAGACGACTGGCCCAACATGCAATGCGCTCGGCCGTCCTCCGCTAGTGCACACAGATACATGATAGCAGAAGGTGCACAACACGCAAAGGAAGCCATATGTTCTACCGCACTGACCCAGAAAATATACCTACTAAGACCCAGATTTAATACGCGTTATGCCTTTATATTCTTTGTTTTTCATTATTTTTCCACCCCTTTGTGTGTGTGTGTGTTATCTGTAATAATAAACAACACTAAAACACCATCAACAAGAATATTTATTGTTAATAAACAACTTCTCAGTTGTCGTACGATATTTACTTTTTATTTTCATGTACATACCGTGCATTTTTAGTGCTTATTACTTACTTGTACTGTACCAACAAATGCATATATATATATATATATATATATATATATTAAATTTTATTACAAATACTCCTACATGTTTCGGTGCTTCTGCACCATCTTGAGGAAGCTTTGATACTGCGTTTGCTGAAGTTATAAAATACTAAAATTACATAAAACTGTAGGTCGTTGTATGATAAAATCTCATTTTATTTTATCAACAGCACAGATTTTTATCATACAACGATCTACAATTTTATTTAATTTTTAATAATTTTAATATTTTAAAACTTTAGCAAACGCAGTATCAAAGCTCGCTGATGGTGCAGAAACACCGAAACATGTAGGAGCGTCTGTAATATAGTTCAATGTTGTAATATGTATATATACACACACACACATTTGTTGGTACAAAGAAATAACAAACATATTTAGATTTCAGTTCGTCATCTAGGGACTAACTACGAAAGTGTAAAAATCCAAAAGTCTACAAGTATTGAAACACCGTGACTCCATTTCTTGCAGTCAGATATCAGTCTTTACCAACGTATTAAAAATTTCCTTAAATTTCGCTCCTAAATTTCTAGCATAGAAATTCTCTTTTCCTTTTACTTTATAAGTTATCCTGTGTTCTTATTGATTAAATTGGTATTCCTGTTTGTAGTGGCTGTACCATCTTCCCTGTTGTTTTGTACTGAATAAAGGCTGCCGTAAAAGATATCCTTCTCGGCAATTGTAATGAACCTTCGGGTTCCGTGAAATGCGGGGAATTTCTTGACTAGCCTCAAACCAGTTAGCTTTTCAAGAAGGACTCTGCACCATGGAGTAAGTAAGTAAGTGAGTGGTATTTGTATGTACTAGCAGACTTGTATTTTAATTTTAGGTTCACGTATTTACTTCCTTGAAACAACCCATACTAAATCAGTACACTGTCATCACTCGGAAGGTACTGAAGTTCAGGCAGCTACACGATGTTTTTTATGCTACTTTGGGAATGCTGGTGACATCTATGGCATCTCATGTTGTACTAATATACCATTACTTGGTGTGATCTATTCTACCGTCTCATTGTAGATGTAGATGTTTAATGTAGCACCTGATGATACTGAATGAAACACACATACTTGGTAGGAACCCTCTGGACAAGGGATCGGCCCACTGCAGGGGCTTCTACCCGTAATAAACACAATTTTCACAAGACAGAAAGATCCGTGCCCCCAGCGGAATTCGAAACCATAATCCCAGAAACCCAGCTGCTGCAGACCTACTCCTTAGAAAGCGGGGCAACTCGGACCAGCTATCATGTATTTTGTTGTCACAAAATGTGTTTCTTTTCGCTAATTAGTCTACCGTATTTCTTTGCATATAAAATACTTTGCAGTAGCCTTCATACAATTCCCTTTATTGGTAATATATAATACACTCCTCAGTTATTAGTTCATTATTAATTGATTACAGTTATCGATAATTATATTATTTATTGCAGGGATTATGTGCTATAAAACACCGCACTTTGCCAGTAAAGAAACAGAAAGCCAACAGAGAAGATGGTACTGCCACAATAAAACAGACTATCACATTAATCAATATGTACACAGGATAATTTAAAATATGGAAAAGAAAATTGCCGTGCGACATATATAGGAGGGAAATTTACGGAAAATTGTAATACTTTTGTTAGGACTGAGATCTTAACTGCAAGAAAAGGACACGCGGCATTTCATAATTCATGGAATTTTATACATTTACGTTACTGTACATAAGGTTAGCCCGCAGATGACGAACTAAAGTGGAAAACAGTGTTTTTTGTTGGAATAACTGAAATTTGATTTATTATTAACAAAAATCTGTTTGTGTTTTGTTGCAGTTTGCCTTCAGTTCCCAGTACAATTCCACGTACTGCCCACACGGTGTCATTAGCAGTACATGTCTTATATTGTTCTTACAAACAAGCGTTACTTCCCGATATATCAATATCAAGTTTTAACAACTAAGAAAATGTTTACTGCGCGGTAGGAACTGGAACTGGAACTGGAACTGGAACTTTAAAGGTAAAGCAGTTCAGTTATAGTTTTCAAGGCAAGAGATTTTCTTGATTATGGACCCACAAGGGATCGAACACAGGCCCCGGCGGTGAGGGACTGCCAATGAACCACCTGAACCACGGTTAGACCTGTTGGATTATAATGGACAATGAATTGCTAAAAGTGCGATATGGAAGTGGTTGTGTCTTATTGTATTTATTTTTTATTTTAAGACATGTACCGTGCATTTTCTATTATTTTTCTTATAACCAACAAATGCACAATTAATTTCATTAAAGTACATATCACAACAATTTGATAAAACTGTGATTTCAGCAGCTACAATCCGAGAACTTATATAAGCTTGAGGTGAAATATTTTAATTCTATATATTGTATTTCCATCAGCTGCAATTTGAAGAACGTGTGTAACTTAGCAAGGTATTTGTTATAAACTCCCTGATGATGACATCAAAGTGGCGAAACATGTAGGAGTGTAGATTACACAAAGAGACTGTTGTGATATACACTTCTATTGTATTAACTATGTGTTTGTTGGTTGTAAAAAAAATTAAAAAGAAAGACTTTTTCTGAATCTGTGGTACTCTCCTGTCTAGAGGAAAAGAAAGACGAAGAATTCAGAACGCCGGCGGACCTGCCTGTATTCGAATCGGATGCATCTTGACTGCAGGTCAGTAGAGATGTCTATTGCTCTTAGTCACTACATCGCTGTATGACACTGCTGATACTGGTAACCAGTACAGATGGGTGGTAAGATTCTTCCCACCCTCAGGCTGCACAAGAAAAACACAAAAGCAGTGTTCATGGCCGTACATTTTGCAGAACGACAGCACCGTTAGAAACGTCAGACCAACAGCAGTGACGTGCCGGGCCGTAAAAGCCTTCGTTGCTAACAAATCTTGCTCACCACATTTTCACAGTTATTTCCACCATAAAACCCTTCATACTGCACGACCCACGGGTCTTCTAAACATCAAATGTAATCTATACAGCAGTGTAAGTGATAGTCCACACACCAAGATAGACGGCAATTCGAAAGCCTAAGACACGCACAAACGTAATGCAGCTGTGGGTTGGTGATTCACTGGTACAGTGTCCAAAATTTGTACAGGTAACTGTAGGTAGCAGAGGCCTGCTTGAGAAGCTGACAGTTGTTGTGCTATTGAAGGCAATCCCCAAATCGTAACGGAACCCTCAGTTTCACCGATAGACGCCCTGTCGTGATGTGCAGCGAAGTTCACACACGTCAAAAAGAAAGAGCACGAAGAAGCAAGTGACCATTTGACCGCTGCGTTGGTGCTACTGGCGCAGTAGAACTCCACTTTTCCGGAAGCTGGATATCCGCATCTCCAATAATCTTGATAGGCCTGGCCCTTCGGGTAAATTTGTTGAGAAATCTACAAAACTAACTTGCCTTGAAATTACCGGTTACCGGATCAAATACACTACAGTGTTATGGCTTCTAGAACTTCAAATCAGGCGTGGTCGAAAAGTTTAGACGTCATGGTTCAGGCATACACAGACTGACAAAATTTATTTTTCATCATCGACTATATTAACATTATTTTTCGTAAATTAGTTATATACATATATATTCGTGGGTTCGATTCCCGATTGTGTCAGTTAAATTTTTCATTGACATAATCCTTCCGGCCACACTGTGGTATTGAGGTCGACTCAGCCTCTAAAAGAAATAAGTACCAGGAAAGTTTCTTGGGGATTAAAGCTTGCCGGTGGGTAGGGCTGACAACCTTACCAACTTCATGTGTCGATTATCTTGAAAACTGGGAGCCCCAACCTCCTTGAATCATCAGGGCCTGTTCAGGCCTGTACAGGGATTCCTTTATATTTTACATCAGCATATAACCATTCAATGAACTGCGTATAGAAGAGGCACGCACACGGAACTACCGAGAAATAACTCAAAGCTGAGACAGACGGGTTTCATTTTAGGTGTGTCACCTACAGACAAATTTATGATCGTTAAGTTCACGGAATTTTTGTATCATCTGAAGCGAAAAAACTAATAAAACGCTTTGTAGCGGGGCAATATCGATGGCTTTGTCAGGCGCATGTTACAGGAAAAACCTGACGATTTGGGACCAACATACAGACCCACTCTCTACTTATGGACCCAGAAGGATTAAGCTTACTTTTGAAATAACGTCATCACAACCTCGTAGAACTGTAGAAACATGCGTCTACATTTTAATAAGGACAGAAATACAGCACATTTAGCTCAGGCCTGCTCATCGCATTTTTGAGGTGTGGGCGACATGGGTAAAATTTGTCAGCTTGCTGGCAACAGTTAATTTGACACACAGAGTGAAGAATTAATTACTGTACGTATAATTTATATGTATAATTATGTATAATTTATATGTATAATTCTGTATAATTTATATGTATAATTCTGTATAATTTATATGTATAATTCTGTATAATTTATATGTATAATTCTGTATAATTTATATGTATAATTCT
>Ga0123354_10016461_pt1 | contig 11590 bp, 2 predicted proteins | sample TergutLab28metaG_2_FD_97872 | JGI IMG/M metagenome (GOLD analysis project Ga0123354, IMG submission 97872) | Labiotermes labralis P4 segment gut microbial communities from Petit-Saut dam, French Guiana - Lab288 P4 | ecosystem: Host-associated > Arthropoda: Insects > Digestive system > Gut ... | reverse complement strand
TATCTAATCCACAACTTTTCCTGTTTTTTGCATGTTTAAGTACTTCGTTTAGTTCTTCTATTGTTATCATGTCTTCGTTGTCGTCCGTCCCTTCACTTCTCCTCTCCTCTTCTATTCCTTCTTTACCCTCACTGCCTTGCTCATTCCAAAGTTTTCCGTAGTATTCTTTCCATTCTGTTTTTGTTATCAGGTCGATTTTTAGTTTATCTCATTCTTGCAGGTGTAGCTGTTTAAATATTTTAAAGCCTCGTCTTTGTGTTCCTGTTATGTCTCTTTCTAATGTCTTCACAAATTTGTCCAAGTCATTTCTTCTTTGCCTTCGTGTCATTTTCCTTACTACTGCTCGGTGTCTTTTATATTCTATATAGTAATCCACTGTTTTGTTTTGTAAATATTTCCTGTAGCTAGCTTTCTTTTCTTCTATTGCCCGTTTTATTTCTTCATTCCACGTCCGAAGCCATTTCCGGTTTTTCCACGTCTTATATCCTATACTTTCTTCTGCTGCTTTAGTGATGGCCTCTTTAATTTTCAACCAGTCTGTATCTATCTCTATATAATTATAAAATATACATTACAATTATAATATATATATTATAATTATATATTTATAATTAATTACATTATATACATTATACGTAATTGATTTTTCATCACTGTGTTGATGTACATGTGTCGTGTTTTAGACGGTAATATACGTATATCTATTGATTTTTAATTTAGACCATATTATGCTTATTATTTTGTCGTCTGGCAACACGTTACTAACTCTCGTTTGTGCCTTCATACCCGATTGGTCCGAGAAGCAATTGAAATAATTTTTCCTAACAAAATACACATTTAAGCTGAGAAAATATCTTCTTTGTTTTCATGTCAGGCCGGTTTTCACTGAGATCAATCTACGTGCATCAAAACTGCGAAAAATGTATTCCGTGACATAGTACGTGACATTTACCAATACCTTCTTTACTTGCGAACTGCAGTATAGTGTCACGATACACCAGAAGATGTCACTTCACTGACAGCTGTGAAACTTTCGACCACCCCTAAGTCACTTTTCACGAAACTCATAAACGCTGAATAGCATAATGCCCCGATCCGTGCACAGAATTTCGCCCATATCGGACAGCAATTGTGAGAATTACGGCTGTAAGTTCATTGACGCCCCTGATTGGGTATGACTTCTACTCATGCTACGTTCTCGACACTCATAACCACCCAATAAAATTTTGTTGGCATCGCAAATTTTGAAGTTTTGCTGACTGTACATCTCATTATAATTATAGTAATTAACCAACTTAATGCATAAATCCTTGTTTTATAATAAGTTTATTATATGCCTGTACATGTTTCGAGCACTATGTGCTCATCATCAGGAGGTCAAAATTGTATTATACAGCATTTGGTATCATCACACTCAGTAGGTGGTCGTACGGTGCACAGGTTGAGAGAGAAAGACGTCCAGTACACTACATCTTTAGGTGAAATGTAACAAGTTTGGACCCTTGCTGTGAAGTTTACTTCTATGACCACAGTTTTAGGGAAATCAAACTTTTGAAGGAAATGTAGACGTTCAGTACCCTGACAGTTGGAATTCTGGCAATGACGCGCGCGGAGAGGACTTACCTACGACGGAACACACATTGAGGGTTCTCTTTCCATATATACCAGGTGGTAACAAATAACCTCACTAATGGGCAAGCCTTTGAATTCCTTTCAAGATTCACAGATTAGCCCATCCCGGTTGCCGCGCGGGGTCTAAGGCGTCGTTCTCTGCCCAGTGGAGTGCTGGGATTGCGGGTTCGAATCCAACCGTGGTCATGGATGTTTACTGAGAGTGTTGTGTGTTGTCACGTAGAGGTTTCCGCAAAGGCCCGATCCCTCGTCTAGGGAAGTCCTACCGATTGTGTATGTATCATTGAGTGTGATCTGTGCCTACAGTGAGTAGGGAAACAGAGGCAGGAAAAATAAATAAATAAATAAAGATTTTCAGTCTGAATGTCATCATTTAGGTAAGTTAGCGGGTAATGTCACTGACAGGATGTCAGTACCCTGTACAGGATCTTGAATGTAAGGATTTAAAATTCATTGACACTGTTAGTAGTACACACGCAGAAAATCCACAGCAAGGGAAACATTCCAGTAGTTACGGTTTATGAACAAACCAACGTCGGCGTGTTGCGTTTGACTTCCTACATTTTAGTGAAAGTACTTGAATGAACTGGTATCACTTAAAAGAACGTGGCTTATGGAGACAATAAGCCTTTCTGTAGGATGGACGAACAAACATTTAAGTGGTTCTTTATAAAATAAGTGCGCTTTTTATTTTATTATATATTTAATTAATATAAACTCTCTGTGAACGGTACTGCTGGCATGACACCTGGCAGTTCATAGTTATCAGTGCGTATTATATTTTATTTGCTAGTCCGAGTGGCCGCGCGGTCTAAGGCGTAGGTCTGCAGCTGTTGGCCTGCTGAGATCGTGGATTCGAATCCCGCCAGTGGCATGGATGTTTGTCCGTTTTAATTGTTGTTTTTTCAGGTTGAAATATCTGCGACGGGCCTATCACTCGTCCAGAGTAGTCCTCCCGAATGTGATGCTTCATTGTGTGTGATCTGGAGACCTCAGGAATGAGCAGGCAATGGCTTGCTTTGGACCGTGAGGCCATATTAAATAAATAGTGTTCGAACTTGACGTCCGACTGTTTGGTCATAGTGGAATGAGAGGAATTTTCTAAAAATTCTTATTACGCTACTGAAGCTTGGTTTTGTCTTTTCGCTCTTGTTCATAAAGAAAGAGACCAAATTCTAAACTTCTCTAATTAGAAACTGAAAGCAAAAAACCTCAAAAGCCAACCGTCGCTGGTAGTTTATGTAGAGGCGTACTGCTTAATTCGCAAAGAAATAAAATAAAGCGTCTTTCTTCTCGTAAGTGCATTAACGTTGAGATTAACTATGGCGTCGGCATACTCCGTTCCGTCGGTTTTGGTTCTCTCTGCTTCCAGGTTTCTTGCTTCCATCGCAGCGAGATTAGAAGCCCTCAGTGGTACGGTACGTGATGTGATAACACCATGTCCTTAGTTTCATCCCTCTCACAGAAATGGCGTTGTTTCCTTTGTGAATGCGCTATTCAGATGTTGGGTACATATAACTAACTAGGAGTCGCTACTGTAAATAACACAGAACCTGCATGTGTCAAAACTTCAGAACCAAATGAAATGTCAATATACGTCTCTTCTGTCGGATTGTACCATACGTCAGAGTGCACAAAATGGTTTTTATCAGCAAGGAGGGATTATACCTCAGTGGGATTAGATTAGTAATCAAGAAAGGTTTCGTTACAAAGGTCACAGTAGGGAGTTGCTTCCTCTTCTACGGTTAGAGAAACTAAAACTTGTCATGCTTCATTCTTATCGCTAGCGCATTTCCGTAGACACGGACACGCGCCTATAAGTGGTTTGCTAAACCGAATTTCGTTTCTAGTGCTCCCATGGTCACTCATAATATTATAGCTGAATAGGAGATTCCTATTACACGCCTCAAAAATTGGAAATTTAAGGAATATCATAACTGAGTTTTCACTCTCCAGAAAGTCACTTTCTTTCAGCCGCTTCTAAATACTAGGTGGATTACATATTTCAAGAAGAATTTACTACGGTTCAATTTGTAGCATTAAAAAAGCGTTGAATTATTCTTGTAATTACATTCAAGCTGCGGAGATAAGAAGACACGACATTGCGCGTTGCTTTCAATTAACCTTTTTGACACGAAAATATTCATGGACATCCATGAATATCTTACTTACTTCCTTACTTACTCTATGGTGCACAGTTCTTGAGAAGCTAACTGGTTTGCAGCTAGTCAAGAAATTCCCCGCATTTCACGGAACCCGAAGGTTCATTACCGCACTCACAAGAGTCCGCCACCTGTCTCTATCCTGGGCCAGCTCAATCCAGTCCATATACACACATCCCACCTCCTGGGAACATCATGTCCATTAAATGCAGTGCGGTTATGTAGCGACGAGACTACGAATATACCTTAAAATATATACTGTATTCTTAAACCATCACGAAACCTGGATCGAAAGAAAGGGTTAAGTCGGATTTTTTAAAATTTTAGATAGGCCTTTTGAGATGTTTGCAGTTGTCTACCTCAAACACGCAAATCTCCACCTCTTTTTATTGTCTCATCTCTAGAATAATTGTCTCACAAAAATTAAAATACGAAATGCACACTACAGCGAGCAGAAATTGCGTTGTACGTGTAGTGCCTATAATACGGGCTGGACAACTGAGATATCGTGGATCGATTCCTGGTAGGGGGAAAAGTTGTTCTCTTCTCTGAAACATCCAGACTGATTGTTAGGCCCATCTAGTTTTCTACTCAATGGGTAACAGGTTAACTCTCCCCAGGATAAAAGCGGCCGCGACATTAAGCTGACCAACTCCATACAGTGCAGGAGCTTCATATGAGTGGGGCTGTACTTCTCCTTCCCCATTTGCTTTAATGACATGCACAGAGACAATTGTAAATTGTACCCTGCAGTCCAGCACGTTTACTGATACAGTAGTCTTCACTGAAATATCTGTCCTGTGACATGCTTCCTACACTCTGCTGGTGCCTGCTGTTCCCTAAATAGCTTTCATGGCGATACGGCTAAACCACATTGTAGCTGAACGTCAACCAACTTCCAACAAACTTCCCAAAGAACGCCATAGATTAAATACCCATTTCTTTCATCTTGCAATAAGCCACATACATTTGAGGGTCGGAAGGTCTTAGAACAAAGTGAGAGAGCCACTTTCTGAAATAATCGTATTTGATGACGTCGCGACGTTTGCGAACGACGCAAGGCGCAAGGTCGCCGTCTGTCTTAGCCAGTATTCTGTGCTTCGTTGATTGTTCTTATGATTAAATGAGCTTGCGTTTCTCAAAATATTCAAATGAAGATCTGCAACTTGCATACAAATTTAAAGGTCATTTACATGCTCCTCATTCCTGAAGTTCTTGCGTTTATATTGTGCCCGTCTGAACGTAGTGGAAAGCGAACTAAAACAAATTTGGATGTACGTTTAATTTGTATGCAATCTGTGGAGTCAAGTCTTATTGACATAGGCCTACCCATTAACAATTGGCATAAATTATAATCTTTGAAGTTTATATTTACTCTGAATAAAGACGAGGAGGAAAAGACAATTAAATTGATAAACCTGAAAGTTTATTCGGCTAATTAAGGGAGTCAGTCTCGATAACACGGAATGTACCAGAAATAATTTAGCTTTATTCTAATTGATAATTTTAATCTCATTATTATAATGATGCACGTTGTAAATATTCTCGATTTCAATATAGGCCTTTAGGTTTTAAAAGAATAGACGATTAAAACTGTTTTATGTATAGAAAAGATTTTTTGGTAATATTTTAGGATTATATACGTCTAAGGCACGTGTGCGTAGTCATTTACCTTATCAAACATTATTTCTGAGTAATTCTTAAAAAACTGTATAATTATCGATTTCTTAGATAAATACATCAAAAATATTTACAGTATTTGCATCCCGGATACTATTCCAGCCTAACCGCACCTAACCTCCAACCTACAGCAAACCAAGAACGAAACGACCAATGTGGTAATCAACATTATAGTCGCGAGCTCCTGATGTTGGGCATAGTAGTGCCCGAAACATGTTGAGCCTATAAGAAATACAATAAAATAATAAGTGGCATCTAGTTGATTTTTTATTCTTCAGTTATCACAATGATGCACGATCCAACAATCATCAAATTACACGTAATAATGTTAGAATTGTCCCGGTATAACCGCGTAGAGCCAAACTAAGTCATGACTAAGAAAAAGAGCAGTATTTATTGCACTTGCTCTATGTAATAACGCTGTTGTAGCTCAGTGTGTGTGGTGTGTAGCATGATGATGAACAGCGAATAATGAAATGACAAGTATGTGGAAGGAAGTTGTTGTGATAAAAATTTTGGGAACATCTCGATGTTTGACTGAAGGAAGTAAGGTATATCACTAGAGACCGGACAGAAGAGTTGTTTTATGGTCTGATATTGACATTCGAGACCTTCAAAATAAGCAGCAAACGAGTTAGTTACCAACTCGGCAGCAACATTATTAAAAAAATTAAACTTTTTCCTTTCAAAAGCATGATCGCAATCCATTTCCTTCCTGCTAAGAGGTTCCTTGTGTTTAATGGAGGCTGAACAGGCATAAACTGAAGTAAAGCACTTGACGTTCTTTGTTCAAGTGTCTGGTTGTATTCCAGGACGGAACACTGTCTATACCAAGGCAGTCTGCGATTTCAGGCAAATACGGTGAGATGGTAATGTGTGAAGTTGATTTAACCTTAGTAAATACTAAGTAATGAGTACTAACTGATGACATTGTCGTGTTTTTTGTTTTATTTTTAAAGCCTAGCGGTTAGTATATATACCACTAGTCTTAAGTTTCAAAAATTCTACGTTCTGTTTTGTATCTCAGGAAAAAACATCAAAGTTCTTCCTATATAGCACTCAACGAATGGTTTTTATAACTGAGGAGACACGTGTTTACTGCGCGGTACGGACTGGGTCTTTAAATACAATTCATTAGATTTTGTCCTTAAATGTTTAAAGGGATTGCATAAAAAGTGTGAAGAATCAATGCAGATTTAAAAAAAAATCAGTTTTAAAAAAGTCTTAGAAATTCATTACTCTTGTTAGTTCAATGTTTAGCCACATATTTGTTCTATCCTTTCGTACGAAATATGTAGGTGTATTTAGTTTTAATTTGTCACATCAACCTTACATGCACTGAAATGTGAACACAGTAGGTACACAGTCTGCTACATGTTTCGGCACTTCTCAAGTTCCATCATCAGGGAGTCCTTATGTTACTTAAAGTTGTGAGGCGCAGTCACTCACTAACACTGTGCTAATGTTAGTGAGTGACTGCGTCTCACATCATGAATCAGGTAGAAGGACACAGTTTTAACTGATATGAGGAGTGCCTCATGATGGCACTCAAGGAGTGCCGAAACATTTAGCAGACTGTGTATCTTAAGTGTTCACATTTCAGTGCATGTAAGGTTGATGTGACAAATTAAATTCTGCATGGTGGGCGGTAGGTACAGTATTAAAAATTGCACGTGTATGTGTATGTATATGTCTATATATATATATGTGTGTGTGTGTGTGTGTGTACATATATATGTATATATATATATATATATACAGTAAATTTCAATTCCATTAATTGGTTAGCATTTACGTGGTAAATGCTGCTAAGTTCGATTTGAACGTTTATTTCATTTGGTAGGATTCACCCTTTTTTTAGGCCACACAGACCCTTAGGCTGAGTATAGGTATAGCTCTACTCTTTTCTAGGACTCTCGGCACTAGATGGGGTGGAGGGTTCAGCCCCATGCCCCGGCCGCCTCTACCTCCGGAAAAGTCCCGGTACACATTGTAGAGGGGGCTGGGTGGGCCCCAGAGCCGGGCTGGATGGGCGGAAAATCTCGTCTCCACCGGGATTCGATCCCAGAGCGTCCTGCCCATAGTCAGTCGCTATACCGACTGAGCTACCCGGCTCACGCGTTTATTTAATTTAAAGTTCTGAAATTATTTAAAAATTTGGTGAAACTTTGAGACCGTTGCTGTATCGATTCTTCCTTTAATGGTTCCTCTTATTATCTGAAAATAGTATCTTAGCTTTTTATTCCTGCTGAAGATTATATGAATGCAAAAGTATGGAAAAAAAGTTCTAAAAACCGCGCCGTCAGAATCGAGTGAATCTTGCTCTGGGGTATAAATAGTTACGAACTTTCCTCCTTCTTAAATGTATTCCTTCGTGCAACGTGTTGCAGAATTCAGTTTTGGAACCATGAATTTTTAATGCAACGCGTCTGCAGGCAGCTGAGTAACGCCAGGTGATGAAAGGAGAAGCAAGCCCTGTCACGTGATTATGGGCTGATTACCTACCCTTATCGCCCACCTGTCGGAGGAATTTAAAGTTCTTAATCGGATAACTTAAATACTTTTATAGATAATCAATACACTAAACTTTAAAACTGCAAATTAAAACATTGTTCATCATGCTTTGAATACGCCCAGCTAAGCGAATTCTGACGTAATGTGACGAAGGTTCGTGCCCGGTTTATTGCGAATATCGGGGACTGCTGAATTAGTGTAAGGAACACAGCGACTGAATAAAATGTGTTGTAGGAACTAACACTCCTGGATTGTTTGAATGTATGAAGAATCCTGTTCACATCTGTGTCATCCATCGTATTTAGAATATTGTCTATAGAATAAACCCGTCGACATGTAGAAATAGAAATTATTCTTGGCGCTCTGAAAGTGAGTTACAAAAATTAAAAGTTTTTTTTTTTAAATTACGAAATAGAACATTTTCACTGATTCTTTCGAAAACTGTAGTTGAAAGTTCTGATTCTGGTTTCATTGACAATGCACCTCTATTTGTGGGAAAAAATTATTCCGCATCTTCTTTCCGAATATTGTTAACGTGCTATAAAATGTCGCAACCCTATTAGAAATATGCTGCTAATTTGTGGTTATATTGACCCAACTCCACAAACTGTTTACCATCTCATCGCCTAAATGTATCAAAATGCTCTTCTCAAGGCTTTCTGGTACGGACGTTTTTATGCTATAAATAATTATATGGCAGCTCTGACTTCAAAATTTTGCCTTTTGAATGTCGATGATGTAACTTAATAATTTCGGAGAGTAATACAAAATAGAGATAAGAAAGAGGAACTGGCGGTAGGAGAGAGATATAGGGCAGGAAGGAAGCTGCTGAAATGTCAAAATAAGAAATAAATTATAAAACGTCAAACACTTGCCGGCTTGAGAGTCACGGATTACATCAACGAATAATGTGTATCATGACGAATCGGAAGTTTTAATAATTTTTTCTTCGTTGAATTTCAACGGTACTTTTCCTCTGGTATACTTTGGAAGTCTTGCACAAAATGTGACCTCCTCAAGTCTCTATTTCTCTTTGCATTTCGCTCGTTTACACATTCTCTTTTTTGTTTCTCTTCTCTTAATAACTTGCCTTCGTATAACATTAAGAATACAACAGGACACCAAATTGTGAGTCTGAAGTACTCTTAAGTTTCGCAGCACAAGTAGGGGATGTGTTCATCCAACTTCCTTGAACAATATTACTTTTATGATGAATTATATGGGGTAGTTTAAGAGTGATATAATATTCTGATTGACAAATTTTGGCGCTTTGTGGACAAGATGGTGGAGACATAAAATCTTTGTTTCTCTCTTGACCTCTGTAAAGAACTTTAAAGTCACGCTTATAAAGAAGCGCAATAAAAACTGTAATTACACTCCATCCTTTAACGTTCTCGTTTCAATATTCCGGAGGTAAAGTAGTTGAGTTGACGAACAGCTGCTGTATTTACTAAGAGTTCTTTCTTATTTTTGTACACTAAACTTTTATGCCACACTTAAAAAAAATAATTTTCATTCTCACTTTATGAAATCCTCTCTTCATGTAAAGTTAATTTGCTGTTACAAACTTCACGGTTATGTTATTTTCTTTGTTATTTTTACTAGCGTTCTAATATCCCGATGTAACAAGCATTTATAAGAAGCTTGTAGTCGCTCAGGTGGTTAAGAAATTTCCCGCCTCTATGATATCCGAAGACTAAATATCTTGTGCACGATCGTCGCCATTGGGGTCTGTCGTAAGCCATATGAATGTAACACATAAAGCAGAAACCAATCTGTTAAACTTTTTAAATATTTTTATCCAACCTGATATTATTTCCATCTAGTGAACTCTTTCCTTCAACTTATTTCGTCATTACTTTTTTAATTTCATATTTGTGCTAGGTGTGCTATATAATGAGATGGTTCCCAAGATTCCAAGTTGCCACTACATGCTTCTCATGTAGCCCTCCCGACTTAAATCTAGTAGAAACCAATTTCATGTTTTGTTTGTACGTAAAATAACCTCTGCCACCGGGTGACAACCCAATTGCAGTAAGTAAATATTATTATACCCAACCAATCTGACTTCCCAGAATCACACAGTGAAGAATAAGCCTACAACATGCACAACACCCCACTAACATACGTAAGTATAATTTTCTACGTTCTCATATTACTTCCTCTCTTAACATCGAGGCATCACCAGCCCAGCCCTGCTCTCACGCACCCCGGATCCCCAGATCTGTTAGTTTTCTCCCTTTCCCTCCTTAACGAGAGTCACATCCATGCAAATTAACAAGTTCAAATTATTTCGTAGAGAAAGGCAGAGTTTTTAGAATACAATTCCAGTATTAAACGATACTTGAACGTCCTTAGATCGCAGTTCTTTCCTTTGTTTTGTATTGTTTGTTTGAAGAAATACAGATAACTCAAAATTTACAACCCGCAGCCAAATTTAATTATTAACAATGTCTTGTGTTTTGCCATACCTAAGCATACGGTCTGTTTTCATCGTTGTAAATAATTTAGAATTTGTTTATATATTTTTCGAAGATCCATACGATTTGTTTTCTAAAGTTCCTCGGTCGGTGTCCTCTCTCAGTAGAACACTTGTTCCTCGGCGTACAATGCGCTCATCCCGGCGGCCCAATCATGATAGCGATCCACCGCGCTGTTTACTTGGAAAGTTTGCTCTCGGGTGCGCCCTTCCTGCTACACACTGCAGCATGTAATTCGGTGGATCGGAACGAGGATATGCTGCCTTTCAGCCCGTTCAATAGACGTGGGGGGAGGGGTGGTAACACCTGGCGGCGACTAACATATGTGCGACATCCATACATAGTAAGATTCCAGAATATTATGTTACGGTGCGTCGAGACGCCGTATGATATTGTTCGGTCACTTCGAGCGACTGAAATGCTTACTAATGGCTCAGTATGCAAGGATACATTTTAACACAGAGTTCGCAGAGAATATTACGCCTGCTGCAGATAATCATCACCGTTACTTGTCAGGCCCGTTATGGCTGCACAAATTTTCTGCACTTCCCTGCTTTTATGCTCAGTGTCGGATAAATCTGACAGTCCTCTTCAGAGTTGTGTAATCCTCCGTTCTCCGTATGATCATTACAATAATTCCTCTTTGGAGAATGTAACAAGACGTGTAATCATTGTTTCCTTCCCAAGCTTAAGCAACTGACACTTAACAAGCTGAGCTGAACAAACTAAGCCTCTAAGATGTCAGAAATAGAAGTAGCATCTCTGGGATGTTGTGCAGGTCAGTTTTCATTAGTGTGAAGTTGCACTCACCCTGTTCTATTGAACAGAAAGTACACCGGTCAAGTTGCGCGTCGCCCTCAGCACGACGTAGTATAGGCGTACTAATTTCGCGTCCCTGTACTGAACATCCGGCTATACGAAGACACGTATTAAGCAACAGAGCAGTTGCACACTCCGTATCTGTCGGAAGAATGCTTGAAGGATCCTACTTACTTACTGCATGGTGCAGAGTCCTTCTTGAGAAGCTAACTGGTTTGCAGCTAGTCAAGAAATTCCCCGCATTTCACGGAACCCGATGGTTCATTACCGCACTCACAAGCGTCCGCCACCTGTCTCTATCCT
>Ga0123354_10016460_pt1 | contig 11591 bp, 2 predicted proteins | sample TergutLab28metaG_2_FD_97872 | JGI IMG/M metagenome (GOLD analysis project Ga0123354, IMG submission 97872) | Labiotermes labralis P4 segment gut microbial communities from Petit-Saut dam, French Guiana - Lab288 P4 | ecosystem: Host-associated > Arthropoda: Insects > Digestive system > Gut ... | reverse complement strand
GCACCAGAAAGTTGAGGCGCCCGGAGTTCTAATCGGCCCATAAAGGAGGTAAGGTTGTCAGCCCTACGCCCCCGCCGCCTTTACCCCCCCCCCCCTCCAGGAAATATTTCTGGTACTTATTTCTGTTAGACGCTGAGTCGACTCCAGAGCGAAGTGCGGCCAGAAGAACTACGTTAATGAAAATTTCCAATGACAATATCGGGAATCGAACCCGCGACCTTCTGGCAGAACCGCAAAAGTAAAAGTGCTCTTTTACAATGATGAACTGAAGGGAATCAACAAAACTTAATGTCGTCGTAGCTAACGTCGCTCATGTTTGTACTGCGTCAAGCTCCTGGTGTATACCTCCACAGCGGAACCAGTTCAGACATACGGCATTTTTGAACTTAACGTGTGACATCCATCATCGAAGGACGTCGCTCACCCTCTGGTTTGTCATGCTCCCCCGCTCAGCTGACACAAGAAATAGATGACTCTACCATCCTATCCGTGTTATTATACCGTCTGTTTCCTAACCTTCAGAGTAGCAATCCTCAGCTGCAGTCTCTGAGGCGACTCGCGCCGTTGATGTCTCTCTTCATGATGTTGCAAGGGGACTTGGCTAATGGAACATTCACTCCAGATAATCCCTATCTCAGGTCAACACTGACACCATAAAAGTCTGTGAAATGGAAGGAAAATATGGATCCTGTCAAATATGAAAAAAATATAGGCACACACAAATTGAAATGTGAATAATATGTTAATATATAATAAATTTAATAATACTTTGATGAAATTATATACATTTAGTTAATTTTTACAATTCAGGAAATAGAGATGATGAGGGGATTCGAGGGTATATTCAATCAAATTTCATTGCGTAATTAGAAATAATCTACGTAATTTGTATATAGTACCAGAGAATGGCGTCACCACTTATTACTAATCAGTTTCTGGACTATTCCTGGTGTCTAATAACCTGATTAAAAAAAACATAACCTTTCGGAAATTGGATCGCTGTCTGTCCTCAAATGAAAAACTCAGGAGAACACTAAACAATCAGACCTAAGTATTATAGTAAAGGTAAAGGTAAAGCAGTCCCGTTACAGGCCTGGAGGGGCCCAAAGTTTTCCAGGAAGTTAAGGTTCCCACATTTCGTGACAACGGCACAGGATGGTGGTAGGTTGTCAGCCTTATGCACCGGCCGCCTTTACCCCCAGAAAATACTCCTGGTACTCATTTCTGTAGGAGGCTGAGTCGAACCCAGGGCCACAGTGCGATCAGAAGGATTTTATGTCGATGAAAAATCCACTGACACCAGCTGGGATAGAACCTTTCGATTTTTAGCACAGCACCATAAACACTGTGCTACAGCGGTCCCCAAGTACAACAGTATGCATATTAATGTGATTATTAAGAACGCACAATATGTTCTGATACTGAAACATACGTGGGACTAGAATAGATCAATTCAAATGGCAGACTTTGCTTTTACTGATGTGGAAGTTTCGGGTCATAATATCAAAGATTTATGGAGTATTCTCGATATACCTCCTTTAATTACATAACGCCAAGTTTACTTTGTATTCAGTTACAGTGACACAATGGGACTTTCTGACAGAAACGTAATCATTAACCACGAAGATTTATATAACGGTAGAAACAGGTACGCTGATATACACCACGTTATACTGTCGAAATCCGCCACTGCTTAATGCCGTACTCTTGTTCTCATTGGAGCATCTGATGACAGAAATGTGAAGATCGTTTCCACTTCCTCTGACGCTGCTGCAGTTGTTCGAGGAAATGGTTGACAGTGCAGGGTGCACCACGATACACGTGTTTATCGGATCATTTCCTCCGCTGTCTCGGAAAGCGTAAGCGCTCGTTTCGGTGATTGATTATGTTTCTAACACTGCATGTACCAAATTATTCGCTTCCAAACAATCCGCTTTTGAAACACACTATATAGAAACTCAGGATTCAAATTGATATATTTTCTTAATATAGTAGCTGTATAATTCTTCTTCATTTGTAAGCTGCGAAAATGAAGGCTAAAAAAAATATTCAAAAAGCGCTTTTTTTTCATTTCTGTAATGTAGTGTCAGTTTTAAAAAGAAATACACACCGAGTTAAGAAAATTACCCCTATGAACAGAACTTAACTGTAACCTTTTGTAATGTGACATATAATTGTACTTGATGTAAAATGACCTAATCAAAATTCTAATCTTACCAAAACTATGAAAAAGCCAACACTGTTTTATTTTTCTCAGTTTTGAGCACTGGGGATGTCCTTACTGGACAGCTTTTTTAATTATTCTCCTACTGCTAAGATTGAGAATGCAAAGTAGGGTACCTAGCAAAGAGGGCCGGAAGAACAACTCTGCTCCATCTAGACCTGCTGTTATGACTGTACGAGCCTTGCTCAATGGCAGTGTGGCTGGTGGGTTCTTAAGAGGAAAGAACAAACTCACGTGCAGGCTACAGAAATGGCATCCCTGTGAAGGATCGTAGCGTGCATGGTCATACACGACGGGAAAACTCTGAACGTTAGTTTATATATTCTCAGTTTTAGACACATTAGAGGTAATAACGGTAATTGGACAGCCCATACTGAATGGATGGAGGAAGGCAGGTACCAGAAAATTGCCCTCCATTATCACCCTATAGGAAGAAGCAACACAGGTAGACCAGGGGAAAATGGGAATGAAACTGGAGCAGACTGAGAAGCCTAAGCCTCGACAGGAAAAAGAACAACAGTAATATCAAGTAACAACATGAACGACTCTTTTCCTTATTCTTTCTTATTACTATTATCTCACTCCCTCTGACCGGAGTAGCAAAATATGGAAGTCAAATTTGAAATTTATAAACAAATACGAACTGAATACTATGACAAGAAGAACAAGTGAATATGAGAAAAAGTTTCATCCTTGACCAACAAAAGTTACAGGAAGTCAGGTTCAGTGGGATGTGTAGAAGATTTGGCAGCGATAAACAGATCAGACTTGCCTTTGCATTCAATTAAATGTTTATTATAAACTCTGTACCTGGTATTACTTGTACCCAGAATAATAGATTCATTTGCGCGATTCGTAACCATCAGTCATACCGCGAAGAATGTTTACCTTGTTAGAAAGTTAGGTGCAATATTATTTCTCTTCTAGTTCTTAAGCATTTTATACAGTTACCCCCATATAATAGTGGGCCGGGTAGCTCAGTCGGTATAGCGACTGACTACGGGCTGGACGGTCCGGAATCGAATCCAGCTGGGGACGAGATTTTCCGCCCGTCAAGACCGGCCCTGGGGCCCACCCAGCCTCCTGTAAAATGGGTACCGAGTCTTTCCCGGGGGTAAAGTGCGGCCGAGGAGTGCTGCTGACAACTCACCCCCTTCTATTGCCGCGGTCATAGAAGAGAAGAGCTATACCTCTAGCCACGCTCTGGGCCACACCGGGCCTGTAAAGAGAAAACTTTAATTTTACCCCAATATAATAGAATATGTTGGGCAGAGATTGCCGCAAGACAACAGTCCTATATGCTTTGTATTCTACCAGGTATAGTCACGTAGTTTCAAAGTTACAGCCATTGAAGCCTGCGAAAATAATCCAATAAATTCTGTACATATTAGGGGACTAAGTTTATTGCATTCATTTTGTAGGTCGCATCACATCTAAATGTTCTCTTAACTTTCTTTCTTTCCTCCATTCTTTGCTCCATTCTTTCTCTATATTTATTTATTTATTTATTTGTATCTTTATTTATCTGTAGTAACACAATCCAAAGCTAAAACACACTAGAGTAGGGTCGTATCACTCAACAACGTGTTCCTATGACAGTTCAATCCAGTTCGCAACTTCACAGGCCAAAAATGTAAAATACACATATACATAATTTTTACATTTCTTTACCAGTCTTCCTAGCGAATATATTCCTATTCAATTTTTTGCCAGAATTGTATGTGCATTTCTTAATTCAAACTCCTGTGGTAAATCCAAACCATTTTGATGTTCTTCATTCACTTACAGTACTAAAAAAAGCTCCTAATAATTGTCCAAGAGCTTGGTTATAATGGCTGGCTCAGTACACGCATTTGTTTTCAGAAGTTTGGTAAACATTCTACTCGCAATTTTTTTTCTAAACATTTCTATCAGAGAAGTGAAGGCTAATAAACTTTCAAACCGAAGCACCTAAAAAATTCCCCAACTACTTCTACCACAGCATGGTTTAAAACTGTCAATGCAAAAGCATTATAACAAAGTATTGAATAAAAGTGACGCATAAAACTCAGAACTGTTTTTAACAAACTGGGCAGCTGAATACTGTGTTTGCATATCCTGTATCGTGGCCTAGTGTGAAATAAACAGATTGTATGTAAAAGGAACATTTTCCGTTCTACTAGCTAATCAGAAACAATTTTTAACCCGAAGACACCTGAAGCACTCTCACTACATTGCATAAATATATATCTTGTACTTTTTTGTTGTTTACAAAAGTATGTCGTTTACACACCTTCCATAGTTTCGAGTATCAGCCATTTACCGATGGGTCTGACCTTCTAAACTCCCCATTCTACACAAATTCCTACGAAAACAATTTGTATAATAAATGACAGAAAATATCACTTATTATTTCATTTCATTCTCACGACTTTCACCGTGCAATTAGCATACTGTGTAAGGAAGACAAAGTGAGCTCCTTAGTGCACCACGAAGCATCTAGACGATGGACATACTGAATATAAATTGAGAAACCGCCACTGGAGTGCCAGTCATACATACGTAAACAAGTCTTGTCCGTCCCAGAAGCAGTAGCAGCAGCAGACTGAACAGCCCCTGACAGTGATAGATGACGCCCCAGGATGTCGTGATAATGAGGCCACAGGACCAACACTTCTATTCGTACCAACAGATGAAAGAACATGATAAATGACTGTCGCGTCGTCCTTTATTTCCCATCTATCAGCAAAGTCTGTACTGCTGTCGGTCTCAATGTCTCCCTCTTGACAGAAGAAAGCGAGAAAATATAGAAGTGCAGATGAGTTGGCATTTGTGATATAACATCTGAATTATGCAAAATTTGTTCTAAAACAGCGTCGAATTAGTCGCAATTCACAGCAGTCTACGGTTTCTGTACAAAATAGATTTAGACTTGTGTTTCCTCTGTTTTAAAGCTTATGTAAGACAAGACACGCTCACGGCTCGTTAAAACACTGTCTGTGTTAGAAGCCACTTTTGCTGCTTGTCCAGTCAAAAAAAAGTAAGTTTAAAATTTTTAAGGTAACCGCAAAACCAACCCTCCCACATTCACTACCGCATAATTTATCATTACTTCACTCAGAGGGCCTTTCTGTATGTTGGCAAGACCTCTTCCACATTTTGCGTTAAGATATTTTACACATTTCTACAAGAAACCATAAAATAACTTAAGAAAACGCTTACCATCTTAAAACCCCCACACACAAATGTCGTAAGTTTCAAATCCACACATTTAGCTCGTTTAAAATAGCCTAAGTACAAACTTATATGAGAAGGAGGAAACAATTCAGTCCGTTAAGTCCACAATCCTCAGTATTTACCTTAAAATTACACCTGAGCACAAGACACTTGCATCGAAGATATTTTTAGAGTAAGTGTGAAAGAAAACTGTAATCCACGAAAAGCAAGTTTTTTTTTTCCTCTAATGCCAAACCATAAAATCCGCCAGGTATAAGAAAAGAGACATGCCACAAGATGCAGGAGACTTTGTGTGATATCGAGCACTAGCATAATGATGGCGCAATTTTCGTTGTTTCGGAAATCGAAAGCAGCAATCTCGCAGATTCTGCGTTAAAACTGTAGCCAGGGCCACCTACTGAAACTTAGCGTGAAGTGCAGCACAAGCCGTGCCGTTGCTCAGGCGGTCAGCAGTCAGCAACTCGCCACTGAGTCTCGGGGTATTCACAGCGCACACAGAGCACAGAGGAGTTCGTGCCAGTACTCCGAATTCCTCTTATCAATTATCATTTTTCTAATACTCCATATCCATTCACGTAACATCAAATGGGTGGATAATCAGTCAATTAGGGGCTGCAGATCCACAATAGCCTTATCTCACCATTAGAATAAAAATAGACATAAACATAGTGCAACATGCCTGGCGTTACTAATGCCTTCACTTATACAAGTGGTGAAAAAAAATTAGACGATGCTAGTATAATTTTTAAGGTCAAATGTCGATTATGTTTGCATGAGACATTTCCTTCCGTTTTCCTCCAGTACAGCCTCAAACTTCAAACATGTCTGCTCGTCTGTATAATTCATTTTCAAAACTGCGTAGTTAAGGGTTCTTTTTACTAAACTATGACGTCGTGTCACTGGATAATCTGGAACCGGTAACCAGTGACGCGACGTCATAACGTCATAAGGGAAATATCAAATCTGCGATTCCTGGAAACAAGTGGCGGACACACATTCAGTCTAGAAGATCAATGTCGAGTGATAGAATATGCAACGCCGTCCAACAACGTCAGACAAGGGACACTGCTGAATACAATAGCCGGGTTTGTGTGAACATATCACAAGGAGCCATGAATGTATGAAAAAGTTCTATTATTCTCACAATATGATTTTGTTATAGCAAATTACTGTCATGTATATTTTCACCTATCCATACAGTCTGCATAATTGTACAAGCAAACAGACTGATTCTTAATCAGATCGTACGCAATGAAGAATCGCCCATTGTATACAACACATATAAGAGCTTAAAGCTTGACAATCATATTGGACGGAATAGGTCTATTATACAGCACTAAAATTTAATGAACTTAATAAAGGCTAGCAACGTGTGTGTCAGACCGAAAGTTGGAGAAGTCGTATTTGAATTCAAGCTAACTTTATCGACATTTTCCTAACGTGGTGAACATTCTTGCTTCATATCACGGAGGTGTCACATTCAAGTTTCGATCCTCTACGCGTGCCATACTGAGGGTTATTTTAGAAGACTTATTCAATCACAATACGAAAATGTCAGGATAGAATACCGAAACACGATGGCTTCCTTCCACGTACTTTCCAATTCATTACTCATTAACCATCCTACCATCCGACTCTGTAACATCTGAGATGCTGACAGTGTCATTCAGATGACCAACTAAACACAACGCATATGCAAGCAGTTCTGAACCTCTCATGTAAAACAAATGTGACCAAAGTAAATTTAAAATTTATGTGGGTTCAGTCAGAATTAAGCTACAGATCCACTTCTACGGAGCTCTTAAAGTAAATTTTTAAAATTATCATGACCACAAAATACCCCATATTATAATTTACAGGCAGTTGGGTTGCAGTTATTTCACAACACGGGCACAACTCAGCCAGGATCTAAATCAGCCATCAGCACTCTAACCCCAGGAGAGCTAAACTCATCGGAGAGAAACGTTAAAAAAAAAAAAAATCGGGGAAAACTTATTCAAGAATCTGTTGAGTAATGACTTTGAAATTTGCAGTGACGTTCTTAATACGGTCGAAATACCACGGTTCAGTCAGGCATTCACAATCTCATTTATTTTCTCCTTGCTGCATTTTTCTCGCACGATTCTTTTGAAGTCATGGCGCTTGTGGAAATTGCCTTATTTATTTTTCCCAAAAGTGAAAAAAAGGAGAGGGATTTTTTTGGTGCCTGAAGGAAGGTAAAAGAAAGCTTGAGGGATCAACAGAAATAGGAGGAAGCTTTGTGAAACCATTCAAACAAACACGTTCCATTCGACTCCTTCTGCAAGGAACTCCCCTAGCGCTATAGGAGTAGTTTCCCTCATTTTAACGCTTTTTTATTTCTCTCTTTCCCCTTCCCAAAGCATCTTGTCTCTTAATGGAAAAATGAATTTGTAATTAGGGAATTCAATAACGAGTGGTCTTGCACGTGGAGAAGACGGAATGTACAGCACAGACCTGCCGGGAAATGAAGGGAAATAACGCTGTCCCCTCAAAAAAGTGTAGAAAGAAAGAAAATTGGGTCTAAGTGCTAGTTAAACCCTTCGTAATTCACGGCTTTCTAAAGCTTATACATGTCACTTTCACTGCCTTCACAAGACAAGGGGTCCGTTCGCTTGTAAAGTCCAGGCAAGTATAACGTGTTGTAGGCTAGTTTGTTCATGGTAAGTGACTGGCGAACAGTATTATAAAAAGTTCTTTTTATGAATTCCGAACATTAGGATTCTGGGGTCTGTGATCCCCACAAATATCTGTGCGAATTTGGACCTGTTCTGAAACACATTTTCAATCGAAAGTATGAAGATTTTCCAACTGCACAATTTCCCTCATCCCGGACGCATAGCCTGCTGCTCTGCCTGTAACAGCCGACCACCAGCAACCAAGGCATTACACACCATATGCGTCAATAACACAAGTATAGTCTCGAGCTCCTGATAATGGGCATATAAGTGCCCGAAACATGTTGAGCAGATTATAAGTGCAATAAAGCATTCAGTAGCAACTAGCTGGTTTTCTTCTCTGCCCTTATATTACGATGCACGGACAAACATACGTCAAATTTTCCAACTACGTTAGAACTAACTGCCTTCCTTCCCTCTATGTTTCCTCCATTCCTTTCTATCCCTTCTTTTCGCTTTTCTTTTTCCTTCTGTTCTACTTTTTTCAGTTATTTCAACATTAAAATGCACTCCGTTAAGCGAAGCAGAAAAATGTTACAGCTTTCTATTGCTTTTGAATAAATAAGGAAATAATATTTGAGGGCTTCAAGTTACTTTCCAAGAACATGTTCAGAAAGCAATTACGTCTGAACGTTCCATACGATTACTCTTAATTCATTTGTTTATTTAACGGTGATATATCCATAAAGATGTCCAAAGCCACAGATTAAGAAAGTCTTCATGTAATAAGTGCATTGAAGTAAGTAAATTACCGTCGATAGTTGGCTAGGTTAATTGTAGACAATAACGGAGAACGTAAGATACAACGGCAAGATGCTAAACGCGTGTCACTGCAAAAATCAAATTACAGATGTTCGTTCACATAACCATACTAAAATAACGCACCAACTGTACCGCCACAATATTAAGTTAGGGTTTTCTTGAGCGATGGACGGTCTGGAAATTGTCCTGTGAACGATCTTTCTTCACTTTGGAGGCAATGACTCCCACTTCAATATAAAGCCAGGGGGAACAACTACGACCTGCAACTTGATCCTCTTCTTGGAGCGTGTTTTACGCCTGTTGGTCCCTTGGGCACGGATATACACGTTTCTCTTGATTACTTAACCCATCTCTCGCTCTAGGCCCGCTCCAGGTCGACAAAATAAGTTGACATCAGAGTCGATATGACACCGGGGACATCCAGACCTCGTTAAACGCGGAAAGAGTTTTCCAACTTATATTGTGATGTATAGCCATCGAAGAAATGTTTCACACACTGCTCAATCGCAAGTATAATCCTATTACTTCATACTGAATTCTGCGCGGAGGGAGGGAAGAATGAGTGGTGGAGAAGGCAATATACTACACGTATGCACACACAGCACTGGTAGTATGAAAGGTAGTGATAATGTAATTACAGATTTGTTGGAGAATATTAACCCTTGGTCAAGTGACTGTTTCTAACACAGTCACGTTGGTTACACCTGTATTACGTTAAGAGCATTACATAAAATTGTTTAGCAAAATAAATCTCCATTCATATTTCTGGCTGTATGATCACTCTTTAATCGACTTTTCCTCTAAACAGCCGCGAAGAAAGATTCGTATAAAAACTATTCGGAAATGTTTTAGTGTCAGAGTAAAATTCAGCTTAAGTTACATTCCAATAATACCATACATTCAGACGTAAAACAGCATGTTAATTTACAGGAACGTTTAACATCTCTAATGCAATATATTTTTGTATAATTATTGTGAAGATTGCGTGTAAAATATTGTACCATTAAAAAAAAGAGTACATATATGGTCTCCTAGTCCAGAAATCAGTCCAAACAGCTTCAGCATACACGTCGAAAGTTTCAGTGTCAAATACGATTATGCCTTCCTTCCACCGTTAGCTTGAATACGTGGAAACACAAAACGCTATACGATTGTTTAACACAAAATTTTCCAAAAATAAAGAACATAAGATATGTTTCTAATTCATGTACTTAATAAACGGTGAAGACAAGACAGCTACATATTCATGACAGGAGAAAGAAAAGTACTTGGAAAAATTCCTCCCGCAGTGTTACCTTTTCCACCACAATTCCCACATACACTTTCCCGGCTCCAGAGTCGGCGACCAACCTTATGAACTATGGTAAGCCCTGAAGACTAACGTTCAATTACACTGCATTTAAAGTTTCAGTTCCTGCCTCAGCGAGAGCAGGCAAATTAAATACACATCATTTTTAAGAAAAGCTACTTCGATGTGTTTATTACTAAACGAACTGCACTTATTCAGCCTAATACAACACAGGTTTAGCTTAGATCAATTGTATAAACTCTACTAATACACTCGTTGTTACAATATATATTAGAATTACATTTCAAGATCTTCCTTTTTAGATTCTTGTATCGATGGATGGAATAATATCGACTGATAATAGCAATCTTTACGGAAGCCATTTCTCTGTGTCTATCGCCAAACAAACCACACCTATTCAGCCTAACACAAGAAAGGTTTATTTTAATTCAAATTGTTACTCTATTAACATATTCTTTATTAAAATATACGTCAGAATTGCATTTTAGGGTCTTCCTTTCTAGATTCTTGTAGCGAATTTTACATTTCCTATTCAGTGCAACATGATGCATTTGTTACAATGTGACCAACAAATGCACACGCATCGTTACAGTTACAACAATATTTTAATAAGCAAACTCCTACGTAACGAAGTGTGTGCGTTTGTCGGTCACAATGCAACATTTCTTGTACCGACTGATGGGACAACGTAACCAACAGAATTAAAATAAACCTGTGTTGTGTTACATTGAATGACTGTAGTTGGATAAATGCTAAGGTTTCAGAAGGTAAATTCAGTCAATATCGTCGCTAGGGTTAGCACAAAGGAAGCTGATCAGACGTCTGTCGTAAGATTCTATGTCAATAAACATAATGTAGTACATTTACTTTGAGTTTGATTTGTATTGGACCATGCATCATCTTGATAACTGAAGAATAAAATCCAACTAGATGCCACTTATTACTTTATTATGCTTATGTTAGGCTCAACAGGTTTCGGGCACCATTATGCCCATCATCAGGAGCTCACGACGATAGGTGATGGGCATAATGGTGCCCGAAACATGTTGAGCTTAACATACTTACTTACTCCATGGTAGAGAGTCCTTCTTGAGAAGCTAACTGGTTTGCAGCTAGTCAAGAAATTCCCGCATTTCACGGAACCCGAAGGTTCATTACCGCACTCACAAGCGTCCACCACCTGTCCCTATCCTGGGCCGGCCCAATCCAGTCCATATACCCACATCCCACCTCCCGGAGATCCATCCTAATATTATCCACTCATCTACGCCTAGGTCTCCCCAGTGGTCTCCTTCCCTCCGGTTTCCCCACCAAGACCCTATACACCCCCCTCTCCTCACCCATACGCGCCACATGTCCAGCCCATCTCATTCTTCTCGATTTT
>Ga0123354_10016455_pt1 | contig 11591 bp, 7 predicted proteins | sample TergutLab28metaG_2_FD_97872 | JGI IMG/M metagenome (GOLD analysis project Ga0123354, IMG submission 97872) | Labiotermes labralis P4 segment gut microbial communities from Petit-Saut dam, French Guiana - Lab288 P4 | ecosystem: Host-associated > Arthropoda: Insects > Digestive system > Gut ... | reverse complement strand
CACCCACAAACCACTAACCCCAAAAAATAAAAATAGCGAAGCCCCCCCCCCCACAATGAACAGAGGGGGTGGGGGGGGTTTGGTGGGGGGGGGGGGGGGGGGGGGTAAAGCAGATGGGGTGTAAAACTGACCATACTGCTGAGGTTAAGAATAAGTGAAGTTCTGCCATAATTCCTGCCTATGGCCTCATGGCATGCACATGGAAAACTTCACTGTTTTTTAAATACAATGCTGTGTCAAATGAATGGGAAAAATAAAAAACAACTGTCCATGAAGGTAACAGTCTCTTCAGGATATGTCCCCACAGCAGTACCTTTCACAGGCAAGACCCAAAAAGCATAATATTGAATATTATGGCACATATATAGTCCTAAGTTTGCTGAACAATGTTTTACAGTACCTACATAACTTTGCATGGTACAACAAATTTTATTTTGAGCTTCCATACTGGAGGTCCACCTGTCTTCACTAATGTACCGATAATTTTAAATTTTCTTTTCAGTGACGCTTCACATTTGTTCAAAGTGTCAGTTCAGAAATAAGAGAAGATACAACTAAAACCAAAAAGGAAAAAGAGGAAAATAACTGCACAGTACATGTAACACGCATGAGAATATAATTTCTGAATACAAGTTTGAACGTGACTTGTGATACAGAACATGGTTGGGTGACAAACCAAACCATTGCTGTGCTGTGCAGCCAACAAGACATGGAGCTCCCCAAGAGTCGATCCTAGGGCCTTTGCTTTTCATTATTTAAATGATCTTCCTCCAACAAATAACTTACCAGAAATGATAATATTCACCCATGACGTACGTGTCAAAATTTCTCATTAAAAATTGACCATTTCTATATAATAGAGAAAATAGCTGTCTCTCACAACAATAAATGATTTATTACTGTGAAGCAGACCCTGAACCAAGAAAATCAAAATAGAATTTCTGATAAGCAATTCACCAAAATATCCTTGAATTACTGGAAACAATGAAAAGTGCATAGAGAACCATTAAATGCAAGAAACAATCTACCGGTTCAAATGATGCTTCATTTAAGTGGAATATAATATGCAGCTAGAATGATAACCATATGAGTAAAAGTGGCACACACTAAGCGCTTTACTTGGTCTGTTGTCACTCTGTAGTGAAGAATGAAATCACTTTTTTGGGGTGACCCACCTAACATTAAAAGAATATTTACTACATAAAAAAGAATTTATTAGAATAATGGTGGTTTAAAACCTAGAAATGCATGAGGATGTACATTTTCAGAAGTTTGAGTGTTTCTTTGTTCCATACAAAACAAATTTTCATTAACAAACTCCATTCAAATACCCTAGAATATTTTTGTACAATATCAGCTGCATACAGCATTCATACAAGGCATAAGTACAATAATAACAGCCCCCTTGCAATGCTCTCATGTTTTTGAACAGTGCTCATTGTGCTTGAATCAAAATCTCTAAGTCTACCACTTAATTTCAAAATTATAATGGCTGAAAATGAGAATTTAAAACAGCATTAAAAAGACACTTAAATACACATTCCTGTTACCTAATTGATGAATTTGATGAATTTTAAAGAGCTTCACAATCCTTGCAAAGATTTTGGTATTTATACAATACAAATTAATATTACTACTTATGGTTGTAGTTGTGACCTATTCCACATCCTATGGCCACTCTGGCTAACTTCTGAACCCCTAGCATAATGTAAATATGTATGTAGATATCTACAGCAGTATAGAACTGGATGTTTTGTTGATAAGCTAATGGACAGCTGCACTTCACAATTCAGATACAGTGAAGAGAATTTACAGCCAATATTTTGTAAATACAAAGAAAGAGGAAAATGTATTTATGCGTATACAGCAGAATCCTGATTATCTATGCACAACTCTCTTTCAAATAAACACTGTTATGTGTGAACTAGGCTTCTGTCCCCTTTCCATGCCACACAACACTTTGAAAAGGGGCAGGGGGGCAGAGGGTCTGCAGAAGTTATGGTAGAACAGGAAATTCACTTTCTGTGCTTCATGGTCAGCATGTCTGGTAGGGTGGGAATGTATGTATCAATTGTCCATTGGTCATGGTGTAGCAAATGGAGGATGCTGCAGGTGATTGGTTGTCTTTGCAATACTAGTGTCTTTCAGCCAACTGCTTTATGTTGTATTGTGCATCAGTTACATGAACTGAATAGTTAACACAAGTGGACCCAACATAAAATGGGCAAAAGACATACAGCAGTTATACTGATGGTAACACAAAATATTGAGTTTATTGAAAAATCTGAGAACACAGAATCGGTAACTAAATTAGCCAAACATTACAGAATAGGAAGAAAAACACACATGACATAAAAAAACAAATGACTGAAGTTAAGAAAATTGGTTATAACAGTGTAGTGTTACCAACCTCAAGAGTATGAAAAATCCTTTATATGATAATGTGGAAGTTTCCTTATTTAGTGGTTCAACCAGAAACAAGCAGAAGAAGCATCAGCAACTGCTGCTACATGTGAATTGAAAGCCTTCATGAACTTCTGAGAATGGTGGTAAGTTAAATGCCTCCTTTAGATGGGTGACCAGATTAAAGCAACAAAGCAGAATTAGTGGAACTGCTATACAGGGAGAGAGACCTAATGCCAGTGATGCTGTAACCAGCACATTTCACACACATTTCTAGAAATATTTACAGAAAGGAAAGTTGAAACCAGATCAAATATACCGTAACAGAAGGCAACAGCGCCTAGTACTGTGATAACCTGCAAAGCCTCTCACGTCAAGGCTGCCAGAACCTTCCTGTGCGAAAAGGAGAATATTCTAGGGATAACCAGCATAGACTAGAACAGCGAAGTAAGTTCAAGGCATGCAATATGCACTGTATAAGGCCATCAGATAGCAAGAATTGGACAGTCTTGTTACAGTGATTCAGAGTGTGTGGCGTACAGCGCAGCAAGGTGGGTGGACAGTGAAGGGGATTCAGCTGAGGAACTGCAGAGTGTGGAGCAAGGAAAGCGAATCTGTGGAATGCTGTGTTCGAGGCCTGGTGTCAGGGCTATGAGCCCAGAGTACTGAATATATGAGTGCAGAGTTATCTGATGAGAATGATTCTTGAATTTATTATGTGTTCTGTTTTCATTACTAACGGTTTCAATTGTTTTATCTGTAGCGTAAATTAATGCTATTATTTGTCTGACCCAGGGCTTATCTGTTACAATACAATGCCAATGAGTCTGGGTTACACTGAAAAGGCCACCAACAACAGCCCTTCCACTTGAACCATGAGATGTACATCCCTAGATATAAGCCAGAGAACGAATTTGTCACTGAAATGCAACTAGAAGCCACAAAATGAAACCTTCTATAATTAAACAAGTCAGAAAACCTCAACTTTTCAAGGGTACTCAACCACATTGCAATTGTGTCTGTTATTACAACAAGAAAGAAAAATATATGGTTAAGAAAACCACTGCACTTTTGTTCCACAAGCATGTCATTTCAAAAGTTTTGATTGTCCTGAAACAGAGTTAATTAATATAAAAAAGGTGCCTCTTTTCATACATGTGAGAGTGCTGATTTCTGATGAAGGTCCAATGTTGCAAATACGTGAAGTCACAGAAGGTACAAATAATACCAAGAAAGCTAATACTGCCATGAGAAGTCTAAACAACTCACAAAAAGAAGTGACCATTCCAAAATATTTATGAAAATTACCTTTACATACGTAAAAAAGAAGTGTAGAGAAAATCACCATTTTTCCTAAATGTACTAAACAAATACTTTGAATTATTCAAGATTTTCAGTTATTTTTGTGTCTTCCTCCTACTCATGAGCCTAGATAATTTGGTTTCCACTCTATATCCAAAGGCAATTAGTACATATGTACAAAACCTTAGCCTTTTGACACCAATTACTTCATCACCCTTTAGTCTTCAGTTTTCATAACAATGAGCTTATCAATTCTACCTTTAGTTTACTTAAACCATCTTTGTGTAAATGTTTTATGTCAATTAATTATTGCTACTCAACGTGCATTTTGTTGGGCTAATATCTAATACCTACATCACACATTGCCAATAAATAATCAACTGGTATTTGTAATTCCCTGGATGCCATTACAGACCAGGCAAATCTCAAGACTGAATAGATGACTCAAAGTCCACATTATGTTAGTCTCTGACATAAAACAAAACGAACCACATATGCACACACACACACACACACACACACCTCTCAGTGTTCCAGCAATAAGATATGATAAAAAAATGCCAATTATGAACACATGATAAAATATATAAACATTAACAATAGCAGCATTTCATTTGTTAAAGCAAACATTCAATTTCCTGGAAAGCAGTAAAACACAGAATGCAGTATGGATAACAATAAAGATGTGCATATGCTGTGACAGTGATAGAGCAAGAATACGCATCACCCTCCCACCTTGCACTCACTTCTGCACAATGTAAGTAATTACTGCAAACAATTCAAATCAGTTTAAAACAATGAAAGTTATAGCTGTCAATTATTCATCCATCATCACATTATCTGAGTCATGCATAAAGCATTATTTGCAATTGCATGTGCAAGACATTAATAAGGTCTTATTTGCAATAACATGCATATTACATGTACAGGGCCTTAATCGCAAAAGTACAGACGACATGTACATGGCTTTATTTGGAATAGCATACACATGACATATATGACTTCATTTATAATAGCATGCACATGACATGTATAATGGCATATTTACAACAGTAAACATAATATGTATATGGCCTTATATGTAAAAGCACATTTGACATTACTTGCAAAAGAATACTTGACATGTATGACCTTATTTGTAATACTGTGTACACGACATGTCTAAAGGCATATTTGTGACAACATACATGACATATAAGGGCTTATTTGCAATTGTGTGCACACGACATGTCTAGGGGCATATTTGGGAGAGCACAAATTACATATAAGGCCTAATTTCCAACAGTATATCCACAAGTTTCTTATGACAGAACTGCCTCTGCATACATCTTCAAATTAAATGTTAGTTTACTCAAATAAAAAGCATTGCATTCTAAGTTCTACTGTCCTGCATTCTTCCCTGGTGTCACCTTTCAAATCTGCTGGAAATCACAAGAGTACCGAAGCTTAAGATGATAAACCAGCTTAGTGGTATTGAGGACAGAAGGCGATAACGTTCATCTGCAAAAGTCGTAATATATACATACATACATATAATAATGCTGTTAACATTATTAAATTATCTCAGGTCATAAAATACTCGAAGTGTTGGCACATAAAGATCAGGGGAATATTTTATTCATTTTAACAATAAACAGAGCCTTAATACCACTAAAGCTAACTTGATATGATGCTTACCATTGTGTTTAGGATGAATTTTATTAGTCTGTTCTCCTAAATCACAGATTTTTAATCCCAAAGATTTACTACTCTATCGTCATTTAATTCTATAAATTACCTATGATGGTATACCACTTGATTTCTGAACTTAATCTATCGCCTAATAAGCCAACAATGACATGTTTCAGAAGCTTGTTTTGTTTCTGTACTCAGGTGAACAGATGGAGAGGAAATTACTGTGTTGGGTCTGATATAATGAGCCCTTCTCAGTATCAGGATAACTTATACTGGTTTTCAAATATAGACATATCTCTTCTTATGAAAATTTGAGATGGGCAACTTCCCAGAGAAAAATGTTATCATCATTTAGGTAAATGCACTTTTTCCACAGTAAATGTTTATTTTCTATGTTTACAATGATTGGTAAATGTAAAGTGTGTGTGTGTGTTCAGTAGATTCAAAACATTACCAGAATTCACTCACATACTTTACATGAATCCACTGCTACAATTCACAGGATTTCCTACTGTGAATAAAGAAATGTACATTAACACCCTTTGTTGCCTTAGGGATGCGGTCAGAAGGAAATGCCCCAAAAAATGGAGAACCAACAGTTTGTTTCTCCTTCATGACAATGCTCCAGCACACTGGTCAGTTTTGGTCAAAGGATTTCTCATCAATGAGCAATGTGACAACACTGCAGCATCCGCCATACTCTCCTGACCTAGTCCAGCTGATTTTTACCTTTTTCCTCAACTGATATCAGCATTAAAGAGATGGGGCTTTTGTGATACTACTGACATCATTAAGCGTGCGATGGAAGAGCTGAAAAGGCTTTCACAAAACGTCTTCCAGGAATGTTTCTATTACCTTTACAGTTGCTGGCAGAATTGTATAGTTGCACAATGGGACTATATTGAAAGAAATATAGCTCAAATGATTATAATGGTTTGTATTTCTCAGAAATAAAATGATCCCGGGAACATTTTGAAGCAAACCCACACCACACACACACACAGGTCTCGTTTTACACCAGGGTTATGTAACTTAAAAGCTCAAATTGAACCCAAAATTCCCATTTAAAACAGTATATTGCATGAGGTTTAGGGGATTGACCACCTCATCCTATATAGTGTATGACTATGCCACTAGTGGACATACAGACCTGTGGTGCATATGTGCATTGTTGTAGAGTACATATACATTTATATACAGTATACGTACATTTATATACAATATATGTATTTATTTCCAATGCAATAAAAATGCAAGAGACTCAGATGCATATTTTTTGATAAAGTACATTCCAATAGGACTGTGGTAGTCTTGATAGACAAACACTTTAGTTTTTCACTTAGCACTTTCTGTAATTTTATCAGCTTTATCAAGAATTGTACATACGCTACTATGAGCGAACATAACATTATAGCATGTGTCAACAATTTGTTCACCTTTTTCATGTTGGTTTATTTCATTTAATTTCTCTTCAGTACTGATTGTTTTTCACCATCTTTTCACTTGGATTGCCCTAGGCAATATAGATTTATGTTTCTCACTCATTTTGATAATGAAAGTCAATGCTGTTGAAGAGCGTGATTAGATCACCATACACGAGACTGATGGCATTACAGTGAAGTCACTTTCTGCTAGCCTCAAACACAAGACAAGGGCGACCATGAATCATGTGTGATACAGTGCATTAAACTGAAAATTAGCACGTAAATTTAAAAAGTGGTATAAATTTTCAAGTCGCATTAAAGCAGAATTGCTCAAAAAGAAATCATGTAAAATGAGACCTGCCTGTATTTACATTCTCACTCACTCTTTCTCTCTCTCTCTCACACACACACACACAAACGCACACACACTGTACGTCAATCTGTCAATCAATCAGTTCCGATTAGCACAAAATATGACTCAAATGAGATTGTCATGAAAATTATATACCCCATAAACAGGCGTGTATTCATATTTCCATTATCTGCCACTGACCAAACCTCATCCTAAGTACACATAAAATTACTTAAGTTCACACATGATGGCTACAAACTAAAAACAGCCCTTCCCACTGGACTCAACCAAGTATCCACACTTTCTTTTTTAAATGAGTAATTTACAACAAAGGTCATTGCTAAAATTATATAGCAAAGGTGGCCACAATGTGGATCCTGCATGTGAGTGGCGCGACTCATGCTATATTCAGGTAGTTTACATGTGCATGAGAATGACAGTGAATGATGTTTTATGAGATTTCCTAAATAAATAAGATGGACAACTAACTAAAACAAACCTACTGTAACTGGATGAACAGAAATAAGAAGTCATCAAATATGGAGAAAATGTTTTATTAATGAATGAGAACATGGCTCTTGTCAAAGCTGTCTCCTAATGTGCAGGTCCAAAAGCTCGTCTATCTGCAAAGAGCTGGATGGAACAGAGAAGAAATGATAATGATTACAGGAGTAAATGAAAGTCCTTGATGACGGAATTGTCCCACCTCTGCTTTATCCATGACAAATTCCACAGTGTTGGCCTGACACTGAAATGAGCATTCATGGTGAGAAGCCAATGATTAACTACTTCAGCCCCAGATGTTTCAACTTACAATGGAAGCACAATCAGTTTCCAAAATGCTGTACTGCTTATAGAATGATAAAACAAAGGTCCAGAAAACAAGCAATCTTACATATGTTACTACAATTATTTTATTTTTGTGTAGAACTTACTAGTTAAGTATGGATACTGTATACGTAAAATTTGGCACATATGATGCCCAAGTCTCATATCACTGCAACATTAGTAACTATTGACCAACAAATGATAATTTATGTAAATAATGTGTTGAAATTGTATGAAATAATGGCTTTACACTCTTATATCAAGCATGAGAGCTTGACTTTAATAAATGGCATGAAAAAATAACTGTGATAATAGATTTAAATTTCTGAAATATAGGACATATGGAATGACCAAGGAAAAGTGACACCCAATAGAAGGTAAAAAGCCTGAAGTGGCTTATAGTCTGTTGCTGATTATGAAACTGAGTGAATGTTTTTATGATCTAGCTAAGTACTGAATTTCACATGCCTCATTCCACTGGTGTATAAACTATACCTGTGAAACCAAGAGCTAAAGGAAACTCCTACATACCACTATGTTGTTACTTTACAAGCCACAGACAAATTACCCAAACAGAAGTTGCATATCTCTTCCACATCTAAAACCATATCACTTTAGACTCTATTAAGTAAATGGCAACAATGATGACCACATTTTCCCAGACTGTGTCTGCCACATCATTAGTAATTAAATGTATAGGGCTGGGACGGAATCCTCAGACATAGCATTCATACCAAGTGTCAACAGTTGAAATGGATACACAGCATGGCACTCTCAAAAACCTACTTCTTTATACCAAGTTTCACCAGTGAAACATGTGATCCTGTCATTTTTAGCAAGACATTATAATTTTTTATTGTAAGAAAGAAGGTGCTGGTATTCATACCATCGTGTACAACCAAAAAACAAAGCTCTATATATAACATGCTTACAAAAATGACTCAGTGTGGTCAAGGAAAATATAAGAGTTTGCCCCTGTGCCTAAGCACCATACTATGATAATGTACATGGGGCATGGAGGAAAAGCTCCTCGACACACATTACATACCAAACCCCAAATACTGGAGGTGAGGGAGGAGGTCATAATTTTCATTCATTAGAAATAGCTCTTTCATACCCCATGCCCCATAGTCTATTCAGAAACAGTACAGAGGGAAGATGTCTACTGTCATCAGGAATTGAACCCAAGTAGTTCAGCCCATCAATTTATTGTCTGAGAAATGCCAGCTTTTATGTGGTTAAGGTACATGATCCACATATGGGTTTTACTGTACAATTCCATAAGCAAAATTGTGACAGTTGTCAACAGGATGTTGGAAATATGATGTAGGAATGCAAGTGATTTTGTAAGTAATGTGTCATCTCAAGTTTAGTTCTGCCCATGACAGGCCATGAAGGCCCAGAGGGGAAGCAGAGGTGTATCTCTCCTTTTTCTCGAACCTCAGTGTTAGTTGTGTGTGGGTGGTCAACACCACATCCTGGCTACTTTATTCCTAGGCAAGAGACGCATTACCCATAATAAAGGAAGCAGGGTGGGCTTCAGGGCTTTTCTGGATGGGTATAGAAAATCTCATCCCCACCGGGTTTCAAACCCTGGACTGTCCAGCTTGTAATGTAAATTCAAATGAGACGCAACAATGACACAGACAGAAGTGTTTCATTTAATGATCCTGTCAACTGTTCAGATTACATGCTCTCTGTTGTAGATGAATGAAATATGAGTGTGGAGCATTGATAGAAAGATACTGGCAGCAGGCAAAAATCAAAATACTCAGAGGAAAATCTGCCCCAGTGCCAATCTGTGCAATATAAATCCCATGTAAACGGGCCTGGGATTGGTACCATGCCTCTGTGTTGACGGATCAGTGACTAACCACTTGGGCCATGGCACAGCCATGCAAGAATGATAATGAAATCAGAGGGATGACACAGCAGAAGAAAGACATACTGTATGGTGTGTTCTAGCAGTTACTTGAAAGGATCTGAAAAGGTGAACCAGAATTTCCACTACCTTTGTCTTGTACCCTGAAGATGGCATAGCACAATCCTTCAAAATGTTTGTACTTACATGCAAAACTGTGTGGAATCACATCCCAGTAGACAGTTATCTTTATAAAACCCAAAAATCTCACCCAGAAAACCATTTCACTCCAAAACAGAATTATTGTCCCTTTTATAAAACATGAAAAATAAATTTATGGAGCTACATACTCCAGAAAGAGTTGTCATTGTGGAGGGTAGTGTGTTTGTCTATCAGGCTTCATTGAGCACAACACATTCCACCAAAAACAGCCAGATTTGGGATAAGAGAAGCACAGAGTCTACACTGAAGACATTATGTCAACAATAATACACACCTGAAAGGGCATCAAGTTTGAACAGCAATACACACATACTGGTATATTCATAATTTTTATACATTCCCACAGTTTGGAGATACTCTGATTTTGCATACTACAGATATGTATGGCACAATCAAGTTGACTACTATACTAATAATGTAGTGGCTTTCCTAAAGGGGAAAGTTAGTCTCACATTGCACAGATGGGGATAATGCAGAAATAATGTATATACATAGTCAAACAGTAAAGTTCTAAGATATAGGTGATGTCCAAATTCAGTTTGGTGCATAAATCAGTTGCAGCTGCTTTCTATTTATTCATGCTATGACCACCAGAATTAGTTAAGAGAAAGTTCTAGTTCAATGAGCCCCATATACAAGATGTGATTTTCTTTGTTATCATGTAGCGTCATGAATGATCATCAATTTTGTGTCACACTTGGGAAAAATCGCTACAGAAAGTACAAAATATTCAGAAATGCTTATGGAAATGAAGTTATCAAATATACATGGCTTCAAATCTCAAAACGCAGCATTCTTCAGAACTTCTATGTCTGTAAGCTGGTGAACCTGATCTTACGAACACCTTTTGGCTACCACTAACATTCAAAGTGACGTGACTGACGCTAAAGTTTTGTTTATTATTGTACAGAGTCTTCTGCAATAAGCTCGCCAATTTCTCGAGTCTGTATTCATAGGTCATCTGGAGCAAACAATGTCCTATACAACATCCATCAACTGGACACTTATCAAGTTCACTGAAGTGTATCCTTAATCAAGATGAGTGCCAGTGTGGCAAGCTCACACTGCTTTTAACAACATAACCTTTTAAAAACCTGTGTTGCCAAATACAAATGCACATAGCAAAACGCCCCTACAAACTCATTTTATGTATTTAGGCAACAAGAAACTTTATAACATTTTTTGTACATGCTTTAAAACCTCTGTTTTATTTGCCACAAATACCATTATTTCATAATCTTTATGTGCGTCATCCCCGTTGTGTGATATACAATTAGTATGGCAATATGTGTGCGTGGCACTTACCGTCAAAACACAACTATTTTATTGGTTAATTATTCTAAGGTTTACAACAACATGTTTCAGCCCTATTCCTGGGCCATCATCAGGTTGTGTCATGGCAATATGTGTGCGTGGCACTTACCGTCAAAACACAACTATTTTATTGGTTAATTATTGTAAGGTTTACAACAACATGTTTCGGCCCTATTCCTGGGCCATCATCAGGTTGTGTCAACTTGTACAT
>Ga0123354_10016454_pt1 | contig 11591 bp, 10 predicted proteins | sample TergutLab28metaG_2_FD_97872 | JGI IMG/M metagenome (GOLD analysis project Ga0123354, IMG submission 97872) | Labiotermes labralis P4 segment gut microbial communities from Petit-Saut dam, French Guiana - Lab288 P4 | ecosystem: Host-associated > Arthropoda: Insects > Digestive system > Gut ... | reverse complement strand
TCACAGGTGATGAAACATTGGTCTACCAATACGACCCTGAAACGAAGCGGCAAAGTGCACAATGGAAGACTGCCAATTCCCCGTGACCAAAAAAATTCCGTCGGTCCAAATCAAGAGTCAAAACGATGTTGCTGACTTTTTTTGATATTAGGGGGATTGTTCATTAGGAATTTGTATCAACTGGACAAACAGTCAACCAAGTTTACTATTTGGAAGTACTGGAAAAGCTGCATAAAAAAGTTGTACGGAAACGACCCGAACTTTTTGCCAACAACTCATGAATCTTGCATCAAGACAATGCACCTGCTCATACGGCACTGTCTGTGAGGGAGTTTTTAGCTTCTAAACACATTTCTGTTTTGGAACACCCTGCCTATTCACGGGATCTAGCCCCCAGTGAATTTTTTCTGTTCCCAAAGATAAAGGAAGTATTGAAAGGAAGGAATTTTGATGACATTGATGACATCAGGAGTAATACAACGGTAGCTCTGTAGGCCATTCCACAAAACCAGTTCCAAAATTGTTTTGAAGGGTGGACTAGGCACTGGCATTGGTGCATAGCTTCCCAGGGGGAGTACTTTGAAGGTGACCATTGTGGTATTCAGCAGTGAGGTATGTAGCACTTTTACCGCGATGAGTTCACGAACTTTATTGTCGGACCATGTATTTCAAGATAATTCCACAATTAAAAATTATATAGTTTTGGTTAAAATTCCGGTTAAATGGTAAAACGATGATTATAAAATATGAGAAGTTACAAACTGTCATATAGGTCTGAGGAAGGATGTGCGTAGGAGGTACATATGGTGGATAATGGTCCAGGTTGGTGAGCGATGATATAGTCTGCATAGGGAACTACAGTAGAACTCCATTTATGTGAATTATTTGGGACAGTGAGCCATCCGGATATGCAGAAAATCTAGATAACTGGATTTTTCTTTGAGAATAGGCAACATGAGCATTTTATGGTTCAGCTGTTACTCTTTACAGTATGTGCCTGTGTCTGAACCTTTTGACTACACCTTATTTGAAGTTCTAGAAGCCAGTAACACTGTACTTTACTTGATCAGATAACCAGTAATTTCAAGGCAAGATAGTTTTGTAAAGTTATGAAAAGTTTTGCCCGAAGGGCCAAGCCAATCCGGAAAGCAAGCGTGTGGATAAGTGGAGTTCTACTGTTATTGGAACTGTTACAACTTTTCCTATTTGGATACAGTGTATGTGTAGACCCTGCCAGTTGCAAAAGCAAGGAATATTTTGTTTGCAGGAGTACTGAACCTGTGTAGAGAAGAAACGTTTTAGAACACTTTGAATGGACATGATTCTTAAATGTAATGAAAGCTGCTGTATTTTTACAGTGCAAGGAGAAGATGCGCCCAGTGAAGAAAGCTTTGAAAGCTTTGGATAATCCTGATCAGTCTCTCACCGAGCAAGAACAAGTAAATCATACACGGCAATGTTTATTGCAAATTGGTGACCAGATTAACAGATGTCTGTCTGAATACAAGGATCCAGACAAAGTGAAGGAATGGAGAAGGTAATTATGACTGATGGTTTGTTTAATGTTTCCTAATATTTTGTTTATATGTGCACAAAGTTTTGAGTTCTGTACACTTTTTATCATGGCACTTCAGATTGAATACTCTATTCATTTTTCAGTCGAGAGGTGCTAAGCATTTGATTGTCAGCAGTTTTGTGTTTGCAGAAACCTGAAATTTGAGCGTACTTATATATTGAGTGTTTGGGCTAAATGAGTACCTGAAAGTTATATGACAAAATCTGAGGTTCATAGTGAACAGCTTTGGATGCAGAATGTCTTGATGAATTTCTCTGGTGTCAGTAATATTACTTTGATTATGGTTAGTAGTGACACTGTATTTTACTAATATGTTTGGTAATAGTGAACAAGGATAATTATCAGACTGTTTCTTGGATGCATATGATGTAAATTTGTGTGTGAAGAATTGTTTTGTTGTTTGCCATTGACCTTACACTTGTAGTCCTGTTGATGTTGGCATTCAAAGAAACTAAATTTTGCATAATACCAGTAACAGTGTCATGTTCATCTACTTTCCTCCACCCAACAGTTGCTGTTGTTATTGAATATAAATGTACAAAAAGGGGTTGCTAGTATCATAGACAGTTCCTCTAACCTCTTTTGTCTTTGGTTATACTCTCTTAGCTTGCTGAATGAAGTGCTTATTAGGTGACTGCATTATGGAAGCTTGTTGGGAACTGCATCAAGGTATTTTGGGCAAATTGCATGTTATTTCTGAAACAGAAAGTAGCAGAAATGAAGGGCACTATTTCATATCCCCAGTGTTACATCCAAAGCCTACCCAGCGTTCTGGTTCAGTTTATAAAGTAGTAGCGAGCCCAAATAAGTCTCTAGTACCACAAAAAATACTTTAATTACAACACCTCTTGTTACATGTTCTGGCTTACACAGCCCCACTCAACCGACAACAACAACCTCTACTTTTCCACAGTGTCGCGAATGTCTGTTTCACCAACCACTCAAATTTCCCTATATTCATCACAATTTCCCAACACCCAGTAAAGCTACTTTATGTAGTTGTGTATGTCTTAGTGGACCAACAGTATCCTTTTTTCACTTTCCTAACAGCATATCCTGCATACCAAAAATATTTGATAATTGTGTGTAAATTTACATGGACTGGTGCAACAGTTGTTCTCATGACACTTGAGTCTGTAGCTTTTGTAAACCAAGAACTTGCAGATTTTCTCATCCTTCCATAAGCTCTTGTACTCTCTAATGGACTGGATGGTCTGGGGTGTGAATCCTGGTACTCACTAATGGACTGGATGGTCTGGGATGTGAATCCTGGCACATGTTTTCTCTTCTCCAAAATGTCCAGACCAGCCCTTGGGTCAACCCAGATCTATTCATTTGGTACCCAGAAAGCTTTCCTTGGGGATCTAGCAGGTGGAGCATGAAGCTGACAGCTCACCTCCATCTATTGCCAAGGTTAAGAATTAGTAGAGCTATACCTCTTCTGCCCCTATGTGGCTATGTGACATGCACAGGAACAACTTTGCCAGCTTTTATCTTCATCAGGCAAAAATTCCACTCACTATGAAATGGGATATGTTAGTGGAATTTATGAATAATAACCCTGGTTTTGAAATTTACCTTTTAATTAGTAGCAGTTTACCCAGGAAATTATTGGCAAGCAGAAATTATTGTTCATTTCAGTAATACCGGACACACTTAAGAACCATAATTTCCTTCCACAGAAATCAAAGTTTAACTTATTTGTGATCAATGCTGGAAGTTAAGGATATGCATATGTACATGAGAGCTTAATTATTGTACTTGTTCTGCAGAGTTGACTTTTTTTTTTTTTTGAGGCTGTTCTCAGTTACTTATATTAAGTTGCTTCTGTTTCAGTAATTTATGGTATTTTGTATCTAAGTTCACCGAGTTTGATGCAAAAAAATTGTTCAAGTTATACAAGCATGCTGTAAAGAAGGATCAAGATAAGAAAGGACAGGAGAAGAAAGTAAAATTAGAAAAGGGAGATAAAGAAGAACTGAAAACAAGTGAGTCAAAAGAGGGCAACCACAGCCGAACACTAAGCAAGCGGCACATTGATGATGATAAGGAATCTGAAAAGGATATATATGGTACACCTGTTAAAAGGTCATACGTACAAACAGATATGAGGTTAGTTTACAATATATGTGTATTTATGTCTAACTGAGAATAACTAATTCCATGGAGCAGAGCCCCTTTTGAGATGCTAATGGTTGTTCAGCTGCACAAAAAGTTTGCTGCATATTATAGAATCTGTGGCATCTTCACCATGTACACCAGAGCATGCCATTGCTTGCAGCATCAGATGAATGTACTCCACACCTGGAGATCTATTAAAGAACCATTTCAATATTTTTTTTATCTATGCCTATACCTTCCAAGTGACTTGTAGGTTTTCCTACCAAAATTTTTATTTCTCGTCTCCTGTATGTACCACATGTCTCATGCCTCTCATCCTTCTTGAATTTATCATCCTAATATTATTTGAGGAGTAATAATCATGCAGCTCCTCATTGTGCAGTTTTTCGTGAACATTTTGTTTCTGAACACCCTCAATCTTTTTTCTGCCCTTAATGTGAGACACTGCATTTACAAAAGTTGCTGTCTTATGTGAATGCATACTGTCACATATTGTCCTTGTCCCTACATTTTGATGACAGAATACATGTACTTCTTCTCTGCTTAGTTACTTCTAGATCATTTCCCATATTAGCCATTAATGCAGCTGAACAGGTAATTATAAAAACAAGAATAATTAATTCATATGCTCTATTTACAAAATTATTTAAATATTGTCTTAAAGTATGCAGCAAAGCGTATTACTTTTTGAACACAGTGTCTCCAAGTTCATCTCCACCCTTGTCCCAACACTCCTTTAACCTTGAGCACATATTCCTCATTACATGTTTCAACATGTGTGGTAGGGCTCTGGCAATTTGTTCTCATATTGTTTATGTTCATCCTCTGTACATGTTGTAGCCACTTTTTCTGGTACTGTTTTATTTCCTTTACTATGTTCTGTGCTCCCGTTTTTTACCTAATACATTGATTCTTTTCTTTATCTAGTCTTGCTATTCCAAGTAAGTGTCCCAAAAATTTCATCTGCTTTTTCTAAACGTTGTTCCTCTCTTTTCTTCAGTACCCAAGCTTCACTTCCAGATTTCAATGCTGCTTTAGTTGTAATGTTGTGAATTCTTAACTTTGTTTCTTTGTTCATTTGTTTTCCAAGATGTCTCCATATAGCTCTGTTTATTTTGTTATATGTTTGCAATTTATCTTCTAAATCACTTTTTTATTCTGATATGCGATACCCCAAGTATAAAATCTGTTACTTGTTCAATAATATTGTCGTTTATCACAGTTTTTACCCTCTGTATGTGGTTCCCCCACATTGCCATTGATTTTTTGTGTGTGTGTGTGTGTACTGGATATGGTCATATTTTCTTGCTATAGGGTTCAAGTGGTGTGCCATTGTTTGTAAATCATCTTCTGATGTAGCCATTAAATCTGGTCGTCTACATAAAGTATCGTATTCACTAATTTCCTTTTATTTAGGCCTTCTTTATCACTGTTTTGAATGCCTGTATTATTTTATTAATGTATATGTTAAATAATACCAGTGAAAGGCCGCATCCCTGTCTTACTCCTTTCTTTATGTGTATTGGTTCAGATATACTATCATTAAATTCAATTCTGATCTTTGTGTTCCTGTAAATACATTTTATTGTATTTAGTAAGTAATTTGGAATTTTATTGTCCATCATTTCCCACAGCTTTGTTCATGTTATCATATGCCTTTTTGTAGCTTATAAATAAAAGAAATAGCGGTAAGTTGTGTTCTTTCCTTTTTTCCATTATCTCTTGCACCATAAATATAGCATCAGCACAGCTGCGTCCCTTTCTAAAACCGCAGTGTTCCTTTACCATTTCATCTTCCAAATATTCACTTAGTCTGTTTCTTATTATGTTTGCAAATAATTTGTAAGCTGTAGGCAGTAAAGTAATTCCTCTATAATTTTCACATTTGCTTTTTGTTCCTTTTTTGTGTATGTTTATCACCATTCCTGTCTCCCATTCTTGTGGCATTTGATTTTTATCATTTTGTTAAACAGCTCTAGTAAGTGTATTTTTAATTCATTTCCTCCAAATTTCCACAATTCCATTGGTAAGTTATCTAATCCACAACATTTCCTGTTTTTTGCATGTTTTAAGTACTGTTCAAATTCCAATTCCATAAAATTATTAGATTTAAATTATTTCGTCGTCACTGTGTGATGTTACAGTAGCTTGTGAAAGCACTGTGATTATGTGGCTGCATATACCATCTGCAATGAATATGGAAATGATGTATGGGTATATGGGTGCTATATCATGATCATAGATATTGTTACTGTTGCTTGTGTGCTGGTCTGGTGTGTACTGAATCAGGGTGGGTATCATTCTGTGTGACGTGTTGTCTTGTTATGTTTGCCAAGGAGAATAGTGAGTTGGGATCATTAATCTTCTGTTCATCGATTAATAAGTTTTGTTGTTGGAGAACTTGTATGTAAAGTGATCCTCAGCTGGGCATTTTCTTTCCTTTGTTGCATGGCTTTAGTAACTGTATGGTTTGTTCTCAGTTTCCACATTCATATCTATCGTTCAGAATGTGCAATGCAAATGCCAAGATTGGGTTATTTGTTGTGATAGAGCTTGTGTTTTCGAGGTGTAGTATTTTTATCAATCTTCCAGTATGGTCAGCATATGAGTTACTACATGTTTTATATATTGTTCTCTATATATTTCACTGGAATTTATTGTGCTTATTGATATCCTGTCATATAATTGGTAGTCTATAATGTTCAAAATGCTGTGTTCAGGTCAGTGCCTTTGAATAAGTTGGTAACTCTGTGTATGAGTGAACTGTGAGATGTAAATATGATACATTTTTTCTTTCATTGTGTTTGCCTGGGTGTACTTTCTTTGTGTGTGTGTGTGTGTGTGTTTTAAGCATCAGTTTTTTCGTGAAATTATGGATGATCTGTAATTGAAAACCATTATTTCTAGCTATGTTGAGGATAATGTTCCATTCTTGTTGTGCTTGTTTTGTGATTGGTATCATTAGCATTCTGTTTATGTAGAAGTAAAATGCTGCGAGTTTGCATTCTAATGGATGATTGGATGTGAAATGTGCAGTAGTGCCTGTTTATGTGGTTTTTCTGTAAATTCCGAGGTGTAGGTTATTGATGTTTCTATGAATGTAGAGGACCAAATAGTTTGTGTTGTTTACTTCTGTTAGTTTAAATTCTAAATAATTGTGTATATTGTTCATGTAGTTGGTGATTAAATCTTTATTAATCTTGTTTTGGTCAAATACGATTATGTCATCTACATATCTTCTATAGTATGTTATTTCACTATTTTCCATCCAGTGTTTGACTATTAATTCCTCAAAAAATCAGAGGTAGATTTCTGCAACGGTGCCTGATGTGGGTGAACCCATGACCGTGCCTGGCGTGGATTTAAAATATTTTCAATTGTATGGAAAATAATTCTGATTTAAAGTCACTCTGATGAGTTCCAAGGTTTGTTTTACTATTATATTTTGATTACTGTTTTTGTTTAACCAGAATTTAGTGATGTTCATAACATTTTGTGTGGGTAGGTTGACGTATATATCTCTTATGTCTAAGGTGGTTATTTTGTGTTGTTATTAATTTGGATGTTGTTTAGATCTTGAGCTGCTACTTTGAGTTTTTGGTAGCATATGTGTGTGGTAATTTTATTAATTGGTCAAGTCTCTTATTCAGATATTTGGCAAGTTTATAAGATGGTGCTTGTGTATTATTTATTTCTGGCCCGATGAGTTCGTCTTCTTTATGTGTTTTGATCAAGGCATTCAGTTTGGGTGCCATAGGTTTTATCTGTACCAGATATTTGTGTTGGTTTTTGTCTATTGTGTTATATCTGTGCATTGTCTGTTGACTGTGTTTTTGAAATGAGTCTGTGGAATCTTTGTTCCAGGGTATTATTCGGTTTTCTTGTATGAAGGTATCAGTCTTCTGTCTCAATTCATGTATTTTGACCATGGTTCTACCTTTATCAGCTTTTGCTGTCATTAGGTTATTCTGTTACAGTAGAATTTTTATTTGTTTTAAATTGTATTGCTGTTTCATATGTAATGTATTATATGTGTTTGCTTTTATGTCGAAGTGTCCAAGAGCATTTTCTGTATCAATAATTAGTGGGTTAATAAATTATTTTGGGCCCTTTTCTACTGCATAGTTAAATCCTAAGTTTAAGGTCTGTATTTGTTCCCTACTGAGCATTATTTGTGTTAAATTTACTATGTGTGTATTGAATTTGTGTTTTGTTATTTCTTTGTTATGATTATTGTGGGATTTGTGTACTTGTAATTTGTCCAGTTTATTAATTGAGTTTATGATGTAGGGAGCCCCTCTTTTGTCCAATTATGCATTAGTAGTTTTTTGTGTGTACTGCCACACATTTTTACATTAATTTGCACATTCTAAGTGAATTTTATACAATTTTTCATTTAGTTTTTGTTTCTTACAATATAAAAATTTAATTTCTTGGTTTAGTCTATATTTGGTTGCTGCTATTTTGGTATTCTTGGTGTGCATGTTGTTTCCATTGATTTTGATGTGGATGTATTTAGTCGTCAGTTGCTTTTTTTTTACATATTTTGTTGTACAAAATGGCTGCATTTGTTTTTAGTAACTTTAGCTTAGTATTATTGTTCTTGTCACATACTTTTGCTTGTTGAGCCTCTACTATTTTAATGCATATACCATCATCTTCTCTGTATATAATGTTGACTCAGACATGTTTTGACATCTCGGTGTCATCTTCAGGGAAGTACAAGTTTTTGAAACTCCCCGAAGATTCCCAGTTACATAACCTGCATATACAGTAAACTTTGACAGAAAGTTACCTTTCTTTATAAATAGGCACAGTAATATACTTCACTGCTAAAGTGATTTTCCTTTAATCTAGATGGGACTAATAAACTTACATACCTCAGAACGTAATAGTCCATGTCCAGCTTGGATGATTTTTGCTATACGTTTATCAGTGCCTGGCAAATTGGACTGTTGCAACTTGTGAACAAAATTATCAGCCTTACAGGCACTCAAACTGAGGTTATATTGGCTTGGCTGCATGTATTTCAGTTTACATGATTTTGTTAATGCTCTGTATATTTTTTAGCTGTCAGAAATATTTATTCCACGTATTTGTAGTACTCTGGGAATCTGCAAGCAGATCACCCCTTTCTCGCTAGACCGAGTTAATTGTAGGTTGGTAACCTTTCTTTAAAGACATGTATGCTTCTGTTGCAGGTATCTGATGTACCTGTTTGTTACAAGTACATTACTTTTTTTCTTACAGTACCTTTTTTATTATTATTATTATTATTATAAAATGTTCACTAGCTTCACATCATACTGTATTCAGATTATTTCTGTTATTTGGCTCTGATCCTGTGACCATTACAGTGTAATTTGCTTCCTTTGGTTTAAATGTTGACAATTTTTCAGCAAACGTAGTTTGTGCAGCTTCATATATGGATAACCTAGAATCTCTCACCTGAAATTTTGATATTATTTCTCATTCCTTTTTAAAATCCCTACTGTTTGCCCAAACCTTATATGTTGCTACAGGCCTCTTTGAGATTTTAATCTGATACCTCTTAAGATTGAATTCCTCCATGTCAAAGTTCTGTGTTACTCATCTACTTACTAAATGTGTCACTGTCAGCATGTTTGAAATATTGAACATTGAGTATTATAGCTCTGCTAATTTCATTATGTGCAAATTGTGGTATGTTCATTTTTTTGAACACAGCGCCTTGTTTCTGCTGGTACTTATGAAAGTCTGTTCTCTCTCCCTGAAGTCGAAGTCGTGACAAGGAAGAGCATGGTCGTGACAAGGAACGGAGTAAAAAATCAAGTAATGATCCTAGGAGTGATCACTCATCACGAGAACATGATCATAATAAGGCTAGTGGACGTATTCACAAAGAGAGTGGAAGTAGCTTGCCGCTAACACCAACACATCAGAGAATCAGAGATGGTAATGGACCTTCAACTCCCTTACGCACTGTTGGGCAAACTACTGCTGCTGCTTCCTACATTGCAAGGCATGAGTTTCTTGCAGGAGATGGAAGGACCACAGCTAGCCCACATGGAAGACACAGTGGACCACCAAATTTGAATGATGGAGGTGGTGACCGTTGGTCCAGTGGACAACCCAGAGAAAGGTACCTTTCAAGGAAAATTGAAAAGGGCATGAATATAATTTTTTTTTTATTCTGTCTTTCTCCCCCTCAATATGCAAGGAAGCCTAATCTGATGTTAAGGTGTCTCTCATGATTGTTATCTAGTATGAATTATTAGGGTGCAAAATGTTGTAGGTATGAAAAGTAATAGTATCCAGATTTTGAGATTGGTTGAGGAAAAATTTTGTGATAGTGGTTTATTAGGGACATTGTTATCTGCTGACCATGGCTACTCACCTGCTGTTTGATCTGATGTATGCATACTAACACACATGCCAGTTGATTTACCTGTTGTGTATCCCAGAGTGTGTGAGTCACCTGGTAGATGCTATGCACATCTTAAGTGATACATACTCCGAATACAGCTGCTGTAGGTAGTGTCACAACTTTGGGCAACAGTTTACAAATACATGAAAAGTTTTTAAGGAACAGGTTCCATTCCAGATGGAAAATAGGTATGGAAGACAAGCGCACACTCCATTTTAAGTAGCTGTGGTTCAAAACTTAACAACACATTTTATAAAGTAGGGCTTAATTTTGTGAATTGGCGTTTTCTTGTTGTGCACGTCAGAGAAGTAAACCCCAAAGTCATTGTGTTCAGCAGTAAAAATTGGTTTCAACACAGTGTGTATTTGCCCACTTAGAGTAGCAGCTGTTGTCTTCAGAAAATGCCACTATGTGACATTACAGTTTTTGTATGATGTGCTGTAACTAGGATTGTTTGGCCCATTTTTCGTAGGTCTATAAATAACTTGAAGTATGTTACATACTTTTGAACACTCGTCCACTTACAAAGAGCCTGTGCCTTTTTTCACCAAGACCACATACAGTGCTGTGCTTTGTGAAAAGAGTATTTTTTGGTGACAGAGTAGTAAAGTGAGGATTGTGGCCTCCTCATTCACCATATCTGAATCCATGTGATTGATTTTTTACTTGTGGGATATGCGACAGAATAAATACTGTAGTACTAACTCTCACACTGAAGACAAACTGAAAGAGAGCATTCAGAGTGTATTGTTCTCAGTTCCATTAGTAAAACTTTGACATGGACTGCACATGTTTTTATGGGTGAAATGCCTGTTAGCAGAAGGAAACCATTTCCAGTAGTTTCCTTAATTTTAAATGGCCAGGTTGGTATTTAAGTAATTTCATTGCATGGTTTATGAAACACACGACTATTATTTGAACAGAAAAAGATAAAATTATTATATAAATGGAATTTTGTGGAAATAAAACAGATTTTGCAGCATGTCTTAAAAATGCAGTAAATGTCCTTACTTCTTAAATATGTAATGTAAATTTCTGAGTGTGTTTTTTACCACATGTCACATATGCAAACATAGGTGATTTAAAGATTAAACATGGTAAGAAGCTATCACAAAGTTCGGTATTCAAGTAATGTCTTCAATTTTTAGTCTTGGACATTAAAGATGTTAAAGCAACGAATGTGAAGGGTTCAGCCCAACAAAAAGATGCATCAAGTCCTCCTCCTGCATGCCAACGCCAGACAGCACACCATTTTGTGCACAAGGGAGGAAATTGATCACCGGGATGGATTGTTCTCCCATATCCCACCTACAGTCCTGATGTAGCACCCTCTGACTTCCATCTTTTTGCCGCCGCCCCCCCCCCCCCCCCCCCCCCCCCCCCCGGAGGCCCTCTGTTCGTTGGCAAACAACAACCAAGGGGGGGGAAAAAAAAAGTAAACTAAAAGGGGGGGGGGGGTTGTTGGTGGGGTACTACCCAACACCAGGG